>OGXZ01000429.1_pt1 | contig 25073 bp, 25 predicted proteins | sample 1576431 | NCBI WGS metagenome assembly OGXZ01 (sample SAMEA3541590, study PRJEB24748) | human gut metagenome | biome: human gut; feature: human-associated habitat; material: faeces | place: China | collected 2012
CTGCTCCTTTTTTACTGCTCTTATTATACCATAAAAAGCAATGAAAAAGAAGCAGGACACCCAGTATTTACAAGGGATTGCAGATATGATACAGGGTGTGGAAAGCTCTCCATTTTTGTTGGTTGGCATAGAGATTTTACACGATCATTCCGTAGGTTTGAATGCTTTTGGTTGTTCGATTTCAAGACCGGACATGAGCCAGTCGAATTGCTGCCAGGTCAGTTGCTTTACTTCCAACTGATTTCTGGGCCAGCGGAATCTGCCCTGGACTTCCATACGTTTATACAGCAACACAAATCCGTCAGATTCCCAGAGCAAAGCTTTGATCCTGTCACAACGTTTTCCACAGAAAAGATAAAGGGCGCTTCGCCTTGGCTCCATATGGAGTTGATCCTCTACAATAGCACACAGCCCGTCAATGGATTTCCGCATATCCTTTCTGCCTGTTACGATATAGATTTCATCGGCGGCTGTGATATCCCCTAACATTCCAACTCCTTCACAATGCGAAGTGTTTGAGCCAGAAGCTGAGGATCTGTTCCATTTGGTATTGTTAGATGAAAACTTCCTACAGACAGCTTCATTGGTTCTGTTACGGAAAGGTTATTTCTTTCCGTAGTTACTGGAATCACATTTGATGGCTGTTCATATGGGAGCGGGTCAGTATCATGAAAATCCACTCTGACAACTTCCTGGCTTTCCGGTGCACGATAGCTGCGTCCGGTTGACGCTGGCAAATCCATACAACCTTTCTGACGCAGCCTTTTTACCCAGTTGTAAAAAGTTCCCGGTTTAATGTCGTGTTCCACACACCATTGATGATCTGTCAATCCACTTTGACGGCATTCCATGATGAGACGGTATTGTTTTTCGGCAGGTATTCTTTTGCTTCTCATGAGCACACCTCCATAAATCGGATAGAATAAAATGCTCGCATCTATCATTTCTAGCAAGAGAAGATGAAGTGAAATGCTTGCATTCTCTAATGATTATTATGGAATAATTTTTAGGGCAACACAATCCGTCGAATTATTTTGCGCTTACTTATGAACGACCATGCCCAGGATCCGGCACGGCTCCCCAAGCCCCGGCGCGACTACAAGGATACTCTGTTCCGGCTTCTGTTCCGGGACAGGAACAGGCTTTTAAGCCTTTACAATGCGGTAAATGGAACGTCCTGCAGCTCCCCGGAGGACCTGACTGTGGTGACCCTGGAAAACGCCGTGTACATGAACATGAAAAACGATGTGGCTTTTCTGCCAGACCTTAAAAGAGTATATGCTCTTTGTGGAACGGGTGCGGCTCCATGCAAAGACTATGACGGTCGGGGCGGCAGTACACCGGGCTGTCACAGAATACATCCAAAAGGGGATCCTTTCGGACTTCCTCTCCCAAAACAGAGCGGAGGTGATCGCAGTGAGCATATTTGAGTATGATGGAGAGCGCGAATTGGCGCTGATGCGGAAGGCCATCGCCTCCGAGGCGCGGAAGGAAGGGAATAACGAAGGACGTGAGGATGAGATAAAAAGCCTCATCCGAACCAAGCTCCGGAAGGGAAAATCCATCCCTCAGATCGCGGACGAACTGGAGCGGGATGAGACGACGATCAAGGCGCTGATCCAGGGGATGGGGGACAAAGTGGAATAGAATACAGAAAGGCGGGAACAGACCCATTTAAGGATTCCATTCCCGCCGGAAATACTGCCCCTGTTCAGTTATACAGCCTCGTAAAATGTATCCGGATGCTCCGGATCGAAGGCCTCGTTGGCCCACATGACCGTCACCAGATCGTCGGTCTGGGACAGGTTGATGATATTGTGGGTATAGCCAGGCAGCATGTGGACGGCCTGGATCTGCTCCCCGGATACCTCAAATTCCCGGATCTCGTCCGTGCCGATCTTCCTTTCCTGGATCAGGCCATGGCCGGAAACCACCATAAAAAACTCCCACTTGGAATTATGCCAGTGCTGGCCCTTAGTGATCCCGGGCTTACTGATGTTGACGGAAAACTGCCCGCAGCCCGGGGTTTTTAAAAGCTCCGTGAAGCTGCCGCGGTCGTCAACGTTCATTTTCAGCGGAAAGATGGTCTTTTCCACCGGAAGATAGGAAAGATAGGTGGAATACAGCTTCTTTGCAAAGCTTCCAGCCGGAATCTCTGGCATCAAGAGCGTGGACGGCTGGGACGTAAACTTCTCTAAAAGCTCCACGATCTCCCCCAGGGTCACATGATGGGAGACAGGGGCCGCGCAGTATGCTCCCTGCTCCTCAAATATTGTGGTCACACCGTCGAACCCGCAGCGGTGCTCATGGCCCTCCAGGGCGTCCAGCAGCTCGTTCACCAGATCGTCAATATAAAGCAGCTCCAGCTCTGTGGACGGATCGCTGACATGGATCGGAAGGCCGTTGGCCATATTGTGGCAGAAGGTGGCCACAGCGCTGTTGTAATTGGGGCGGCACCATTTTCCAAAGAGATTCGGGAACCGGTAGACCAGTACCTTCGCTCCCGTTTCCTCCGCATACCGGAAGAACAGCTCCTCCCCGGCCTTCTTGGACCGGCCATACTCACTGTCTCCGAAGCGGCCTGAGAGCGTGGCCTGGATCGAGGAGGCCAGCATCACCGGAGCCGTATTTCCATGGCTCCGGAGTGCGTCAAGAAGCTCCGATGCAAAGCCAAAATTTCCCTCCATAAATTCCGTCTGGTCCTTGGGGCGGTTGACTCCAGCCAGATTAAATACAAAATCAGCCGAAGCGCAGAACATTTCCAGTTCCTCCCGGGTGTTCTGGACATCATATTCATAGATCGCATCAATTTTTATGCCGGGCCGTGTGCGGTCCTTCCCATCCCGGATATTCTTTAAATTCTCCACCAGGTTCCGTCCGACGAAACCGCTGGAGCCTGTGACTAATATATTCATTTATCGTCTCCTGTGATTTATAAGCAGATCTGCCTGCAATGAATTAGGGAGACGAAAAATCGTCTCCCCATAAGATGGTAGTTGTAAGTTTTGGTTGTAAAAAGATTTTAAAAGGTAGTTGTAATAATTAATTGTAATGGATGGCTTAATACTATCATATCTATTCAGCCATGTCAACCGCTTCCCGGATCGATTCCGCCTCATCAGCAGAGGTAATTTCGTCCATGATCTTTGCCCATTCTTCATCTGGCTTTACAATAAGGCGGGAATTCATATACGCCCACTCAACAGGAAGAACTGTGACGCCCTCATAGTATTCCTTGGCGCTGCTTTTTATCTTATTTAATACAAGAGCCAGTTTAACCGGTGCTCCTGGAAAATATAAAGGAGCCAGAAGCTGGATCTTATTTTCACCAGTTTCTGTGTTATGGTAATAAAAAGGCAGAGCCAGCTTAAAATTCCTCTTCAGCTTCTTTTCCAAAGTCACTTTTGCTGCATCCAGAAGGACATTGATCAGCTCTTTGCTGTTGTAACCAGCTTCAATAAAACGGTCAAAGTTATCGTCGATAATATGCTCTTTTCTCATATTTAATTCAAGCGTATTATCATAGATCAGATCCTTAACATTGTTGCAGTAGTCAGCCAATGGAGGAAGCTCAGAAAAGTTCGTTGTAAAAAACTTATCCGTCTCCTTGAAAAAGCCATTGAAAAACCACGGCTGTTTTCCAGACATTTCATTGACGGCAAAAATTGCAACAATTTCCTGGTTATAAACCGTCAGAAGCCCTGTATTCATGCACCGGTATTTTCCGTCCGCTGAGGAAATGATCTTCCCTTCCTCGTCTAAGCGGTTGTACGTATACTGTATGTAATTTCTCAAGATACGGTATGGATCTTTATCCTGAATTCTTTTGTATGTCCACTTTTCCGGCTGGGCCATCCGGGCAAGCATTTCCAATTTCTGATTGTATTTTTCTGCGGTCCCAAGAAAAACATCTTCAAGTATAGTTCCCATATTTTCGCCCTCCTTTGAGAAATGATGCTACAATCCCTATTATATAAAAACAGGCATTGGGACGCAAGGGAAAACTATTTTTGATCAGAAAAAGGCTCAAAACTTCCTCCACACCATTTTATCCACCACGCCCGTATAGGACTGGATGATCTTTACCACCTTGGCGGATACGTTTTCCTCCACGTAATCCGGCACAGGGATCCCATGATCTCCATTCTGGTTCATGGTCACTGCCGTATCCACGGCCTGTAAGAGACTCTTTTCATCGATCCCGGCCAGGATAAAGCACGCCTTGTCCAGCGCCTCTGGGCGCTCTGTGGAGGTGCGGATGCACACCGCGGGGAACGGATGGCCGACGGAGGTAAAGAACGAGGATTCCTCCGGCAGCGTCCCAGAGTCGGAAACCACGCAGAAGGCGTTCATCTGTAAACAGTTATAATCATGGAAGCCCAGGGGCTCATGGCGGATTACCCGGGGATCCAGGGCAAAGCCGGACGCCTCCAGACGTTTTCTGGACCTGGGGTGACAGGAGTAGAGCACCGGCATATCATACTTTTCTGCCATCCTGTTGATGGCTGTGAAAAGAGAGGTGAAATTTTTCTCCGTGTCGATGTTTTCCTCCCGATGGGCGGAAAGAAGGATATATCTGCCTTTTTCCAGCCCAAGCCGTTCATGGATATCCGAGGCTTCAATCTCTGCCAGATTATTATGCAGGACCTCCGCCATGGGAGATCCGGTCACATACGTCCGCTCTTTCGGGAGGCCGCAGTCCGCCAGGTACCGGCGGGCATGCTCGGAATACGCCATGTTCACGTCCGAAATAATGTCCACGATCCTGCGGTTGGTCTCCTCTGGCAGGCACTCGTCCTTGCACCGGTTTCCCGCCTCCATGTGGAAGATGGGAATATGGAGCCGCTTGGCGCCGATGACCGATAAACAGGAGTTGGTGTCCCCCAGGACCAGGACTGCATCCGGCTGGATCTCTGCCATCAGGTTATAGGACGCCGCAATGATGTTCCCCATGGTGTCTCCCAGGGTATCACCCACCGCATTCATGTACACCTCCGGGTCCGCAAGCTTCAGATCCCGGAAAAACACGCCGTTCAGATTATAATCATAATTCTGCCCCGTATGGGCTAAGATCACATCAAAATACTCCCGGCATTTATTGATCACAGCCGAAAGCCGGATGATCTCCGGCCGGGTGCCGACGATGATCAGAAGCTTCAGCTTCCCGTCATTGCGGAACCGGATATCCGTATAATCTGTTTTCATTGTTTCGTCTCCCCCTCTTCCTTCTGATTCACCGGCAGCACATAGGTATCCGGTCTTTCCGGATCAAAACACTCATTGCACCACATAAAGGTAACCAGATCCGTATCCCCTTCATTGATGATGTTGTGGGTATAGCCTACGGGGATATCCACCACCTCGATCTTGTCCCCGGACACATGGTAGCTTATGATCTTCTCGTCCACGGGTCTCCGGAACTGGATCAATGCCTTTCCGCTGACCACCACAAATTTTTCATTTTTCGTGTTATGCCAGTGGTTCCCTTTCTCGATCCCCGGCTTTGAGATATTCACGGAAAACTGCCCCCTGTCCGCCGTCCGGAGTATCTCCGTAAAGGAACCTCGCTGATCGGTGTGCATCTCCAACGGATACTTAAACTGATCCTCCGGCAGATAGCTTAAATAGGTGCTGTACAGCTTCTTGCTGAAGCTTCCTTCCGTCATGTCCGGTACCATCCGGCTCTTTCTGGAATCCCGGAAGCTTTCCAAAAGATCCACAATCTCTCCCAGGGTCACGAAATGGGTGACCGGAACGCGGCAGAAGCCTTCCTCATCCCGCTCTTCTTTTCCCTCCAGCAGACCGGTCAGGCTCTCCACCACATCGTCGATATACACCAGCTGAAGTCTGGTATCCCGCCCGTTTACCTGGATGGGAAGACCATGGGCAATGTTATGGCAGAAGGTGGCTACGGCGCTGTTATAGTTGGGACGGCACCATTTTCCGAACACGTTGGGGAAACGGTAAATATAAACGGGGATCCCGTTTTCCTTTCCATAAGCCGCCAAAAGTTCTTCCCCCTCCCGCTTGCTGATCCCGTAGGGATTGTCAAGCTTCGCCTGGATGGAGGAAGAGAGCATCACCGGGCAATGGTTTCCATGCTTTTTCAAAAGCGCTAACAGCTCCGAAGTAAAGCCAAAATTCCCCTGATGGAATTCCGCCGGATCCTGGGGACGGTTCACTCCCGCCAGATGATAGACAAACTGACATTCCCGGCAATATTCCTCAAGAAGGGCCGGATCCGTGTCTTTGTCCACCTCAAGAAGCTCGCCCTTCTGCAGATTTTTAAGCTGAGCAATGAGATTTTTTCCGATAAAGCCCTCAGAGCCTGTCACTAAGATCTTCATGCCTTTTCGTCCTCCCATGCAGCCAGCTCATCCCGGATATAGGAAAGACTTAAGAGCTTTTCCTTCACCTGCTCCACGTCAAGAAGTTCCGTGTTGTTGGAGTTAAATTCCGTCAGCGGATTCCGCTTGGTGTCACCGGTCTTAAAATACTTGTCATAGTTCAGGTCCCGCTTATCGCAGGGAACCCGATAGAAATCCCCCAGGTCGATGGCATGGGCGCATTCTTCATTGGTCAGGAGAGTCTCGTACATCTTTTCTCCGTGGCGGATGCCGATGACCTTGATCTCATGATCCGGCGCAAAGAGGCCGGTCACGGCCTTTGCCAGCGTCTCGATGGTGCAGGCGGGAGCCTTCTGTACCAGGATATCCCCGCTGGCTCCATGCTCAAATGCAAAAAGAACAAGATCCACCGCCTCTTCCAGAGACATGATGAATCTTGTCATGTTGGGTTCTGTAATGGTAATGGGATTTCCGGCCTTGATCTGGTCGATCCACAGGGGGATCACCGAGCCTCTGGAGCACATCACATTTCCGTAACGAGTGCAACAGATCTTGGTCCGCTCCGGGTCCACGGTCCGGGACTTGGCCACGATAACCTTTTCCATCATGGCCTTGCTAGTCCCCATGGCATTCACCGGATAAGCCGCCTTATCGGTGGAAAGACAGATCACCGACTTGACGCCCTCCTCGATGGCTGCCGTCAGAACGTTCTCCGTTCCCAGGACGTTGGTCTTTACCGCCTCCACCGGGAAGAATTCGCAGGAGGGCACCTGCTTCAAGGCCGCCGCATGGAAGATGTAATCCACGCCGTGTATGGCGTTCTTGACAGAAGCCAGATCCCGCACGTCCCCGATAAAGAACTTGATCTTCTGGGACGCTTCCGGCATCCTGGCCTGATACTCGTGGCGCATATCATCCTGCTTCTTTTCATCCCTGGAAAAAATACGAATTTCCTTGATGTCCGTATCTAAAAAGCGGTTTAGGACTGCATTGCCAAATGAGCCTGTACCGCCGGTGATGAGCAGGGTTTTATTTTTGAATACTGACATATATTTTCTCCTCCTTTAAGACCATGGAATTTTGTGTATCTTAAAGAGTTCGCCGAGGCGAACTCTCGCGCCGAGCACGGTCGCATGCGACTACTACATCTTCGCGCGAGTGCGCATCCATAGCGGATGCGCTTTTTGTGCAGTAGGAACATTACGGAGTAATTTCCTATTGCACAAAAATAAGCCTGCCGGAGCAGACTTATTGATAGCGTTTTTCTTTTTCAATTAGCTTCTCGCCACAGTTCCTGGCAGGATAAATCCAGATCATCTCCCCAGACGATCCCGCAACCGCCCACGTCAACAGTAACGTCGGGGAACAGAGCCAGATCCTGTCTTGGCTTTCTAAATACCGAAAGCTTATCAAACAAAGGCTTTTTTATACCTTACTGCTTCCATCTTCCCTCGAAAAACCATTGACATTCTTTCTGTAAAAACCTATACTATATATAGAGAAGCACCAGACATTCGGGATAAAACCGATGTGGCTGCTCTATTAATTGGAATATTTAGCTGCGGTTTCGCAGCCGCCCATCCCGCTTTGCCGAGCTGGATGGGCTTTTTCTATGTCTCCTTCTGGCTTCACTGCGGGATATGTAGCAGTAACGCAACAATCTTACGATTGAATATGTCACTTCTACAATCGCTACAGTTTCCAGCAGATTCCTTTCAAACACAGCGCTGATAATCAATGCAAGCACTGTCAGAAATACATGATCGTCCATAGTATGCACTCTCCTTTCCCCAGTTGACTTCATACGCAGAAATTCTGCACATAACTTCAACCGGCTTCTTAAAAAGTTCTGCACCAAAAGATGCATTAGGAAATTCGAGCAGCCACATCCATCAATTGATACTTGATCCGAAATCAAATATCAGTTATCTTTACACCACTTGTCTGATGCTTCCGGCCCTTGGGCCAAATTCATTATACCATGGTGGAAGGGAAAATTCATTGGACAGTGGGGTATTAAATATGCTATCTCTCTAGAATATCTGCAATTCGTTTACATGCAAAACCATCTCCATAGGGATTACTGGCCTTGCTCATACGCTCATACTCGTCCTTATCTTCCAACAGTTGCTTAAATGTATGATAAATCATCTCTTCTTCCGTTCCCACAAGTTTCAATGTTCCAGCAGCAATTCCTTCAGGACGCTCCGTGGTATCCCGCATAACAAGCACCGGTTTTCCCAAAGAAGGAGCTTCTTCCTGAATTCCACCGGAATCTGTCAAAATCATATAGGAATGAGCAAGAAAATTATGAAAGTCAAGTACATCTAGTGGTTCTATAATACGGATCCGCTCATCATCACCTAAAATTGCATTGGCAGTTTCACGAACCACCGGATTCATATGAATCGGATAAATGGCTTTTACATCCGGATGCTCATCGCATACCCGACGAATTGCCAGAAACATATGCTTCATCGGCTCACCCAGATTTTCCCGGCGGTGAGCTGTAATCATAATAAGTCTACTTCCTTCTGCCCAATCAAGCTGCTCATGACGATAATCCTTGCGAACTGTAGTTTTTAAAGCATCTATCGCCGTATTTCCCGTCACATAAATAGACTCCGCCTTTTTCCCTTCCTGAATCAAATTTTGCCTCGACAGTTCTGTCGGGGCAAAATTATAAGACGATATAATACTAACCGCTTGACGGTTAAATTCCTCCGGATAAGGAGAATAGATATTATAGGTTCGTAATCCCGCTTCCACATGTCCCACCGGAATCTGCAAATAAAAACAAGCCAACGCTGTAACAAATGTCGTGGAGGTATCTCCATGAACAAGTACAACATCTGGCTTTTCTGCTTCTAAAACTTCTTTAATTCGGCTTAATATATTTGTTGTCACATCAAACAGTGTCTGCCGGTCCTTCATAATCGAAAGATCATAATCTGGAACCACCCGGAAGGTTTCTAAGACCTGATCTAACATCTGACGATGTTGTCCTGTAACACAAACTACTGTTTTAATACCCTCTCTTGTTTTTAATTCATTGACAAGAGGGCACATTTTAATTGCTTCGGGACGCGTACCGAAGACTAGCAAAATTTTTTTCATTGTCTTCTGCCTCCTACAACCTATAAACATCTTTCAAATTGCAGATATATCTTGTATCTAAAATAACTTTTTCACTTAATTTATTCATATTCTCTTTTATTTCATCATGCCCAACTAATAACACAACCAAATCTACATTTTCTAAAAATTCGTCCAAATCGTGTATTTGATTCGGTACCACATTTTCTTCTATATATGGATCATATACTTTCACCTTCATATCACAAAGGTGGCGTTCCATAGACTCTAATATCTGAAGAGTCGGTGATTCACGCATGTCATCTACATTTTCTTTGTATGTCAAACCATACAACCCGACACGACTAATATCTGTCATTTTCCGCTCTTTCATAATCTCATAAATACGATTCAAAACAAAATCTGGCATACTATCATTCGTTTTCATTGATTCATCAATTACTTTTGCGAGACTAGGATAATCACCCACCAAAAACCACGGATCCACAGAAATGCAATGTCCCCCCACCCCAGGACCTGGCTGCAAAATATTTACTCTTGGATGCATATTGCATATTTTTATGATTTCGTATACATCCATGTTATCGTGACGACAAATTTTAGCTAATTCATTGGCAAACGCAATATTGACAGCACGAAAAGTATTTTCTACAACCTTGGTCATCTCTGCAGTTCGTATATCTGTGACAATAATTTCTCCTTTGCAAAAAGAAGCATATAATTGCTTTACTTGTTTACCAATTTCTTTACTATCCGCTCCAATTGTACGATTATTATGTAAAAGTTCATATACCATATTCCCTGGAATAATTCGCTCCGGCGCATGAACCAAATGAATATCTTTTCCTATTTGAAAACCATTTTCTTCAATAACCGGTCGAACAAATTTGTCTATTGTTCCAGGAGAAACCGTAGATTCAATAACAACCGTCGCTCCTTTGAGACACACATCCATAACACTTTTTACCGCTGCAACCACATAACAGGCATCCACTTTTTTTGAAAATTTGTCATAAGGTGTAGGCACAGAAACAATATAAGTATCTGTTACTTGATATTCTGTGCTAAAACGAATTCCTGCTTTAACTGCATCTGCGAAAAGTTCATCTAACCCTTTTTCCTTAAAAGTAGTGTGGCCCCCATTCAGTGTATTTACTAACTCTTCATTATAATCTGTACCAACTACCTCAATTCCATGTGACGCCATCATTAATGCTGTAGGTAAACCAATGTAACCTAAACCAATTACATTAACCATTTTATTTTATCCTTTCTCGAAAAATAATATTTTTTAAATCCTGCTTTGTGAAAATAAAAGGAATAGCCATTAAATATCCAATCACAGCAAAAAATGCTCCATACGCAAAAAAAGCTATCCACGTTTTTATTTCTAATGTTTGTTTCAATAATTTTCCTACAAATATAAAAAGAAGCGAAAAACACCCGATTCTTAATAAATGCAAAAACAGTTCTTTATAATGCCCTATCTGCCGTCCAACATAATATGGAATAAGTAAACTATAATAAAGAATATTCAAACATGAACTTACTAATGGAATAATTACTATATCCGCTTGCTGGCCTAACCATAAATTCGTTATTATAACATTAAACACACCTATTATAATTAAAATTAAACTCGGTTCCCTTACTTTATTTAAAACAACTGTCATTCCATAAACAGTCCACATATTAGAATGAATCAAAAGTGGCATAACTGTTATAACAGATAGTATTTGCAAGTATTTAGAATTTTCTTCTGGTACCCACAAATCAAAAAACTCTTTCCCAAACAAAATAATCAATAAACATGGTAAAGTTGCAACATAACCTAATATCTTTTGAGAACGAAGCAATTCACTATATAAGTTAAGACTTGTCTCTCCTTCTTGTGCATATATTCGTGTTAAATATGGCAAAAACACCGAATAAACAGTAATAATAACTGTTGTCATAAAATTAGGCAATACCTGCACAATAGATAATGTGCCTGAAGCTTCTGCACCAATTCTAATATTTGCTATCAGCAATCCAACACTTAATAATAACGTAGAACCTAATGCGTTAATGGAATTCCATATTCCTGCATATCCAAGTTCTTTAATCAATGCTACATTAATATATCGCCGAGCTATTTTATAATCTGGAAGCAATTTTCGAGTGACGACAACTTGAACTATCATATTAACCACACTAATGCTCAATGCAACCAGTCCCACAAATATCATTCTAGGTTTAAAAATTGAAAAAAGAGCTATGTAAAGTAATCCCTTTAATACATTTTGTACAATATCACTTTCTGATCGTATATCCAAACGGTTTTTCGCAAAAGCAGAAACCCCATATACAGAAGCTAGTAAGTTAACAAGCATTGAAGAAAAAATCAAAGCAAACATTATTTTGATTTCACATACAATTGCCATCGGAATATCTAAAATCCTATCTAATCCCCACACAATACATATCATTGGAATTAATAGCAAACTTGCCAATACGATATTGGCTCCTAATACTGACGAAAAATATTCTTGTGCTTTTTTCTTATTCTGCCTTGAAATCTCAATTGTAATAAATCTAGACGCCATAGAGTTTAGCGTCATTGTTATTATCGTCATATAACTGACAAAATTATTTGCAATAGGATAAAATGCATAAGCTTCTTTTCCTAGATTTTCAATTAAATATGGGGTTAAGACAAAAGAAATACCTAATGATACTATCATGGAAATAATACTTGTTACAAAGTTTAAAAACATTTGGTTTTTTTTCTTCATAATTTATCAACTCTCAAATTAAATGTCTCAAATACCTTTCTAAATCTGCAAAACCACGTATGATTTTCAATTGCCCTTTTCCGAGCTGCCTGTCGCATTTGCTCCCTTTCGTTTTTTCTCTGTGAAGAACAATAATATTGTACCTTATCAATAAGTTCACTATTATTACGATAAAACAAAATCTCCTTATCTTCTTCAAAATACGATGCCATCTCATCCGTATATCGGCATATCTGAAGTCCTCCTGCCATCGGAATTTCAAAACTCCTTAAATTAACAATATCCAATGGTTGACGCAAAACTCCAGTATTTCGAGCTGCTGTACTAGATAATGCGAGCGCATATCTCGAATACACCTGATACAATTTCTCAGGCGGTACAACCATTTCTTTATGTAAATATTCCGTTTCAAACAAAGTAGCTGTTTTTCGAAATTTATTAACCACTGCACCCTCTATGATTTTTCTACCTTGCTCAAATTGCAAAAACTTAATGATTACTTCTAATTTACTTATTGTCCTTTCTGGTATAGAAATCTGTGAACTGCTATTTTTTTCTTTTAAATAATGGCAATATACTGGAACCTTGTTCATTTGCAATGTATTGATCATATTAGCACGGCTTCCGTATGGTGTTCCAACAAATCCAACTCCTTCTATAGTTTCTTCTCCTCGTAAAAGAAAGGGATTCGCTGCATACGGCAAAAAAATAGTGTTACACCCACGTTTTGTAAACAATTCTTCTGTTTCTTGAGACGTCAACCACACAAGATCAAAATACGGTGCAATCTTATAATGTGTAAAAGGAACGATCAAATTGTCAAAGCATATAAGGAGCGTCGGAATCCCATAGTCCTTAATCTGCCTAAGAACATCAATCTCCAATTTTTCTTCATTATGCGGTGTCATAAATAGATCTATTCTGTTTGATTTTATATACTTAAGTAGCTCTTCGCTCGCTATATCTTTATTATCATAGTCCAACGGATTAAAAATATGTATATAGACATTATGCCTTTTTAATTCATCTATAATATGTATATGTTGCCATTGATACATCGGAATTTGATAATCTGTAAAATAATATAAGATTTTCATATCAAAGTATCTCCTCAGACGCTTTTTTCCACTTTTCTAAAATTTCAGGATATCTTTCCATCAAATTTTTCAATTGCCTGTCATTCAAATTTTGTCCTACATTCAGTTCATTTAAGCTGAATTTTTTCGCATTCCAAAGATTGGCAAATGTTATCGATTTTGTATAGCACGGCATTACCTTAACATTATTTAAAGTTGACATTGCTTTAAGCCACAAATCATCTGCTTGACTACAGATTTGTCTAAATGTTCTTTTTTCAAAAACATATTTAGACAAAATATGTGGTGGATATAAAACACCCTCGCATCCAATTGGAACCAATAAATATGATGGTTCTGAAATCCCTTCTATTCCAGAAATCCACTGTTTATATGGCATCACAGTCTCGTGCTTTATAAGCATTTTATGAGCTAACATACAGCAAACACAATCTGGATATTTTCTATGCGTTTGCATTAAATCTTCTATCAGGGTTTCCGGATAGAATGTATCATCATCCACAGTAATGATCATGTGTTCTGGATAATATAACATACTATAATAATATTTCTTATGAGATCTTAAGTCCTCACAAAAACGAATCTCTAAACCGCGTTCCTGTAATTTCAATAATTTTTTAGGTAATCGATCTTTTGATTCAAATTGAGTTTCTGCTAACCATAAAATTATCTTTTCTGGTTTCATCGTTTGATGCATTAATGTTTCGATGACTAAATGAACTTTAGTAATTCTAGCAGGAAATGTTGTCAATGACACAATAATTCCATTTTTACATCCGGAACAACCATAAGGTTTTTTAAAAAAAATAATCAGAGGATACAATACATTCAAAAATAATTTTATGCATCTATACAAAAAAAAATATCCCCTTTTCCCTTTACAATATCTAAGCCAAGAATAAAAGTACGCTATCATGTATTTTTTCTCACTTTATTTGTTCTATTGAATTTAACAACTACAACCATAAAGCCCAACGCAATCCACAACGTCTTTCTCTGTTCATTTGCAGATGAGACAGAAGAGAAAAATGGGAAAGTACACAAGAATGGCAAAAAGGCTCGATTAAAATAATATCCACATATACTCTTTTTTCTATTTCTATACATTGAGAAAAAAACAGAAAACAATATTCCAACAAACACTATTGCCCAGACAATTCCAAAGTCTGTCAACAAAAACAAAAAAAAGTTATGCGGTCCTATCTCTGAAGCAATATAACTAGTTCCAAGTCCTCTACCAAATACTAAGTTGTCCCAAAAAGCTTTTAATAAGGACATATATATTTCTACTCTTCCTGTAACATAAGAAGCATCAAAATCAAAAGCCCCTAACCTATCCACCAAAAATGAAATATAATTCCATTTATTAGATATAAACCACCCGCCACCTATTATTGCTACTGGCGATAAAAACACCAAACTTTTCACCTTACTACGGCGATTTTCCAAAAGCACCCAATAACCAACCATAACAATCACACTACACAACATACACATCCGGCTTACGGTCTGTGCTATTACCCCAATAGTCAGCAATATAAATATCTTATTCATCACCTTTTGTTGACACGGATTAATAAGTAAAATTGTCAAACCCAAAAGCAGAAACTGTGCCAAATCATTTGTATTAATAAATAAAACCAATGGATAATGCAAGCCAAATGTATTTAAACGTTGCGTAAAATCAGGATTTTGTACAAAAAAATAACAGCCCACAAAAATCTCTAAAAGCGCAATACAAATAATACATAATGTGAAATAATAAAAAGAAATACTCATCCATATTAATTCTTTCTCTGAAAGACTCGAGATATAAATCATAACCATTATCCCTGTCGCCATAGAAAGTAATATCGATAATGCATTTCCATAGTCAGTCCAAGCGAGCGATATTCCTGCATATATCAAAATAGCTAAAAAAAACATATTTATCTCGCCTATATAAAAAATACTTTTTTGCAGAAACTTTTTCATACCCAAAACAGCTAAAAACAGGCAAAATATATTTGCTAATGTTATACTACCTATCCGTACATATTGCCCGCCAAAAACCAAATATGGCATTAAAAAAATTAATAACATATTCCAAAGTTTACTATTATTTACATACTTCATTCTTGCCACTATATGTATTCTCGTATTTCTTTTTTCCATCTTATCTATCACTAAATTGTTCATACACCCGCATCAAAATATGTTCATATTCCCTAGCTTTTGATTCATAATCATAATTTTTCTTGACAAACTGATATGCCAAATTCGAAGTTTTTTGAAATTCTTTTTCAGGCATATCAATTATTTCTTGTATTTTATTTCGAAAACTCTGAGAATTTCCACTTTCAAAAGTCCACCCGTTTCCATATCGACAACGATCTATATTAACATTATTGTCCTCAAAAATCACAGGAAGCCCACATGCCTGAACATCATAAAAGCTTAAACTACATTGTTTCGGAAAAACTGCAAGATCCGCACTTTTATAGAATGATGCAAGATCTCTATATTGTTGAGTTGGAAATCTTAAAACACGATTTTGAGATTTTGCAAATAATTCCTCAACTTTTCTACCATATTCCCCAATCGCATTACCTACAATAATAATAACTACATCTTTATAACTATTAAATTTCTCTAGTATAACTTCAGCTAATAGTTTTCCTCCTTTAGATTCATCCAATTTTCCCGCATAAAGAATTACAAAATCATTTTCTCTTATATTATTATTTCTTCTAAATTCTTCTCTAACCGTTCTATCTGGATAAAATAGCATTGTATCAGAACCATACGAAATCCATGGTGCTTGATTTAAGGGTATACCCAAATTTTTCTCTACATAAGTATCATTCTGAGTCCGAAGTACAGGCACATTGTATTTAATAAGTTTCGGCGTGAAAAACACACGATAAAATTGCCTAAATAAGTAATTAAATTTATTTTTTGAAGCCATTTCTAACATATGACTATCAGATATCAACGCATAATTCAATTTACCTAATCTAGCTATAAAATACATAGCAGAAAGAGTATCATTCCCATGGACATAAAGAATATCGGGTTTTAAATTATCCACTGTCTTTCGTAATCTATCTGTAAATACTGCACGCCCACTAATAAACTTTACAATTGGTAACCTTATAATTTTGACTTTTGCCATATCCTCGTATTCTTTATCGTATTTTTCAATATTATCTCGCCCAAAAAACATAGTTAATTCTTCCGGAATTTTATCCATTTTTGATGTAATAATTGTTACATCATGACCAAATTTTGCTAAATACTTAGAAAGCAAATTGATTTGATATCCTGCATTAGGATGAAAAAAATCTTCAATATTAACGATCTTCATCATGATACCTTTCTTCTTATAGTAAAATATCCACTTTATTCTTCAAACTTCTTAATAAGAGATTGCCTATAACTCTTTCAGAAATTAAACAACCCTTCTCTTCTAGTATGAATGTTCTTTAGTATCTAAAAATTTAAGTTCCCTAACCATGGTTTCTATATCTCCTGCCGGAATTACAATACTACTTTCTCCAGCACTTTCTGGGCTTCCACCAGTATCATATGTAATAATCTGAAGCCCACACGCTTTGGCCTCCAGATTAACCGTTGGGAAATTATCCTCATATGTCGGATTAAAAAAGATATCAGAAGCAGTATAAATAGCAGCCAGTTCCTTGGCACTATTGCTTCTTCTTAATCCTATTATTCTTTTGGGAAGTCTTTTCGCCTGTTTATCTGAAAGTCCTACCAGAACAATTGCATAACGATCATCCAAGATTTCTGCCAATTTTAAAAAATCATTCAAACCTTTTCGATTATCCCATACACTAGCCACGCCTAAGATAATCTTCTTATTCTCCAAGCCAAACCGTTTTCTAAAATCACTTATTGTTGGTTTAAAAACGCTTGTATCAACAGTATTGTGTACTACTTCAATTGGATACTCTTTCAAAAAACTACTTTTCACAAGGTTCTCTAACCATTTTGATGGCGTAATTAAAGTTAAATCTCTTACACCTGTAAATGCTGCTTTTTTCCGTTCAAAATTTGAAAAGCTATTATCAAGTATATAACTGCTCGGATAACTTTGTTTTTGTGGACATCCATGACAATGTGTTTTCCAGCGTTCGCACTTTATAGCGGTAAAGTACGAACAATGTCCTGTAAATGCCCAACAGTCATGTAAAGTCCATTTCACCCGCATTTGAGGTCGAGATTTTATCCAATCAAATAACAATTCAATATTAATATAATATCCATGTATATTGTGTAACCACAACAATTCTGGATTAAATTCCTCCGCCCATTTCAAAAATTCCGATGTTGCCTTTTTATTTGCAAATCCATGTTGATCTGTAATACGTGTATGGATTGCGCTCATTTTATTATCCCATTGTGTTCCGATACGCACCGCATATTTTTGATATTCTTCCGGAACAATATTTCTTCCATATGCAATCTTAATTATATGCCCTTGAGATTCTAATTCTTTAGCTAAATCTGTGCAAATTCTCCCTGTACTACGAATACCACAGACACTATTTAAAATCAATATTTTCAATATTTTCCTTCTTTCTACAACAATCTAACATTTCTATAATTTAATGCCTTTTATAATGATTTCATATACGTTTCTTATGCTATAACTCTCATCCAAATACTTAAATCCTATTTCACCAAATACTTTTAGTTCACCGTGGCACAACATCTGAACCTTTTTTTGAAACATTTGTTTATCATTGCTCGCACACCACCAACCAAATCCACCTTCTTCAATCACTTTTCCTATATCTGTATTGGGATCAGTACAAGCCAGTACTGGAAGCCTAGCCTGCATATAAGAAAGCAACCTACTTGGAAAATTTGGTATCGTAAATCTATGATCCAGGAATATCATTCCTACATCACAAGCAGCTATCATGCGATCATAATCTTCTCTGGGAAGTGCTTTCATTAGACGCATATTCGATGGCTTATGCTCATCAAAAAATGCTTTCAGCTTTCCAAATTCCGTACCATTTCCAACAATCAAAAAAAACGCCTCTGGATTATCCAATTGCGTTTTCAAACAATCTATGAGGAATGGTATTCCTTGTGGCCTTCCCAAATTTCCGCCGTACACAAATACCGTTTTACTTAATGGAATTTGATATTTTTTCCGAAGTTCAATACGTTCAAAATCACTAATTCGAATCTCCTGCACTTCGATGCTATTGGGACATATCTCCACTCGACGCACATCTACTTCTGGATTGTGCCGAAGTACATAATTCACATTTGCTTGTGACATACATCCAATATGATCCGATATTGCATACAGCTTTTTTTCCTTTTTACGGAAATAACGATATACAAAACCTTTTATCCCCGTTTTACTCAGCAGCTGCATATCCACAGCATTTTGTGGAAAGATGTCTTTCAACATCAAGTATGTAACAGCTTGATCTCTCTTTTTTATGTATTTCACAACCCCCGATAATGTAATGGGCGGTGTTGGATATAATACTAAATCAAACTTTATATTCTTAAAATATCGCTTTACTCCTTCTATATACTGACGCTCTATCATCACCGTAGAAAGACCTTTTTCTATCACGTTTGTCTTCTGAATATTTCCAATTCTAAGTTTCAAAATGCAAACATTTTCACCTGACACAATATACGTTTTAAGATTGCGCCTTTGCTCTACCGGAGAAACAGCATAAACATTATGACCATGCTTTACAAATTCGCGAAGCAGATCTGTATAAATATTATGTTCAGCTATAGAATTAAAATCTAATAACGATAAAAATAAAACATTCATGCCTATGTTCCTATCTATAAAGATTCTTTCAGTAAAACACTTTACTCCCAAAAAGATTTCTATAATAATCTATAAAAAAACCCAAATAAAATATCCTTGAGCATGGTCTATTTCACTTCAATTTGTGACCTACGAACATTTTTATACTGTTAATATTCTGAAACTCCGTTACATGAATGATTCCATCCAATCCTAATACATCGAAACTATCTGTATCAATTCTACATATTTGTCCTGGAATACCGATGATTTTTTGATTTTCTAATATTTCTGCTCTCCAAATAATAATTTTATGTTCCCCATCATACATCCCAAATGCGCCTGGATACGGATGTGAAACCGCTCGAATTAATCTATGTATTTTATCCACAGGCTCTTTCCAATCAATCAAACCATCTTCCGGACGTCTAATCAAAAGATAAGTTGCCTCTTCTTCATTCTGCTTTTGGGGAACCAGTTTATTTTCCATTATTTCGCCCAGCACACGCCTACTTAAAATCCTTAAAGCATCACATAATTTTGCTTCTACATCTGCTGCATAGTCTGTTTCTTCAATCACATACTCTTCCTGTCCCAAAATGTCCCCTGAATCCATCCCTTCATCCAGTTTAAAAATCGAACACTTTGTTTCATGAATACCAAGAAGCATCTGCCAAACCATCGCCGCTCTTCCTCGAAATTTGGGAAGTGGGGTTGGGTGAAAACCAATTACTGCTTTTTGAGGAATATCCAAAATATCTTTTCTAACAAGCTGTGATAGACCTATTACAAAAATATACTCTGGCTGAATTTTTTTCATGATTTTAATATTTTCTTCATCCCCGATTTTATGAAACTTTGTATATGGAATTCCATGAGTTTCCGCAATTTCATGAATCGGACGATATCCGGATACGTTGTTGGAATACTTCTCATCTAAGGAAAACACCATATCAATTGGAAAACCTAAGTTTATCATTTCCTCAAGCACTATTTGACTCGAAATAACGGAACCAACAAGTATTGATTTCATCTAGTTTCTACCACCTTTTATTTTCTTAAATCTTTCTTCACCAAAAAAAACAACTAATATTGTTTTAAGAATGATGCGAATATCTAACCATACAGAAAAATTAGTTACATAATCTATATCATATTCAATTCGCTCATCCCACGTTAATGCTATATTCCCATTTACCTGCGCCAATCCTGTCATCCCCGGCCTCATCTGCAACCTTTGTTTTTGATAATCAGTATATTGATCTGTTTGTTCCCTAACAGTTGGCCTCGGTCCGACTAAGGACATATCACCACAAAATACATTTATGAGTTGCGGAAGTTCATCAACTTTTACTCGTCTTAAAAAACATCCAAAGGGTGTCTTTCTCTCCTCATCTTTTGAAAAATCATGATTCTCCTCGACCTCTCTGTCTACTTTCATAGTACGTAGCTTCAATATGTAAAACTGTTTTCCCATCTTCCCCGTTCTCTTTTGTTTAAAAAAAACTGGTCCCGGCATCAATATTTTAATCAAGAACGCAGACATCAACAAAATTGGAGAAACTAATACCAGTCCCAAACCACTTCCCAAAATATCACCGACTCTTTTAATCGTTAAATTAATATATCGCATCCTTAAACTCCCAAAATCAACTTTTTACTTCTCTAATTAACGCAAAAGCCTCTGCCGCTTTTCTGTTCACAGTAGCACCTCTAAATTTCGCCAATGCCTCAATTGCTCCTAGAGATCTCGCATTGGGAAAATCTGCCAATTGTGATTGGAATATATCCATAGCTTCTAATTTTTGCTGAAACGTTTCCGAAATATCCTCATATACCGTCGGTATAAAATCATTAACCACATTTGGGATGTTCCACCCTGTTTCAGAGAGCGTCTCATATGCATAAACTCTCTTTGGAAAATTACTTCCACGTGGCCTTACAGCAACCATTGCTGCATCAACAACTATCTGATGATCTATCTGCATATCTCCACGATGTGGTATATAAACTTCATCTGGTTTTATTTTTTGAAACACTTCCGCTATTTTCCCATTGAGTTCATGTCGCGGTACTGTTTCTAGCATCACTGCAGGAAAATCCAAAAAAATAGTTTCCTTTACACCCAATATCTTATCTGCTTGTCTACATTCATTCCTGCTTTGTTCTACCAACATCTCTGCAAAAAGTGGTCTATACCCCTTTGTTACAACACATACATAAACATCATCGCCTGATGCTGTTCTTTTGGCAATTGTTCCGCCCACACCGATAACCTCATCATCAGGATGTGGGGCTATTACTAATACTTTCATAATAAATACACCTCTTATCTTCCCACCACAAGCACATAATTCGTTGTGACAGTTCCTCCAATAGTTCAATATCAAGTCATTTTTAATAACTATGTAAAAATCCTCTTATTCTATTTTACATAATCTGTCCTATATACAATCCTTCCTTATTCCGAAACCAAACTGTTCGCATCCCTAATGTCTCTGGAGCAATAAAATCTTTCCTTACATTATCTCCAACATAGCACATTTTCTCATATGGAATATCCAAATACTCTTTCATCATTGCAAACGCCTTTGGATTCGGTTTCCGAAACTGCGGTCCTCCAAGTTCATCTGTAATAATGATTCGATCCACATAATCCCCTAATCCCAGCACTTTGATCTTGGCCCGTTGGCCTTCCGGACGTCCATCCGTAATAATTCCAAGTTTATAACTGTTTTTTCTAAGAGAACTCAGAAGTTCATGAACTCCGTTATATAAATGTATTTCTGGAACGTGGTTACGATATACCTGCACATACTTTTGTTTTATTGCATCTGATAAGATTCCTTCTGTCTCCAGTAGCTTGTCTATAGCTGGAAAGCCTTGTTCAAAAAAACTCCACAGTTTTTCTTCCGCATTTTGAATCTGTGGAAGAACTTTTGCAACTTCCCGATAACCACTTCGAACATATTCTTTTTCACTATATAACGTATCATCCAAATCAAAAATCACAGCCTCTAATCCATCCAGATAATTCTGTACCTCTGTTATTTCGCTAATTTGAATCATCCACCGTCTCCTCATTGATACAAATACTTTGGTCATAACGACTGTAGATTGCCCCATCCTTCGCAGCATTAGGAACATATTCTAACTTTTTCCCCTGAAGCATTTCTATCACCGCTTTCGCACTGTCTGCGCCAGCTTTTATGCTTAATGGTGCCCCTCCACCAAATCTCGGATTGATTTCAATATAATAATTTTCTCCCGTAACTTCATCTTGAATAAGCTGCACAGTGATCTGCCCACAGGGTTTATAATCTTCCACCAGCAGTTTCATTTCAGAAATCATTTTCTCATCCTGGCAAATCTTCGTCTTTAGCACTTCCCCCGCCCGAACAGCCATGCGCTCTCTTGGCGTAATATAAACTGGATCGCCTTCATAGTCACAAAAGATATCTATCGTAAATTCTTTTCCTGCTATAAAAGGTTGAATAATATAGTCCTTTATTTTCTCCGCATATATCCTTAAATCCCTTTCATTCTCTACTCTATAAGCGTTAATACTGGAGCTTCCATCTTTCGGTTTTATAAATGCCGGAAATCCTCCCTGATACCGGAAAACTTCATCCACCGGAAGCGGAGATTTTAAGCCCAAAGAAAGAAAATAATCTGCCGTATAACGTTTATCCCTGCACAACGTTACTTTATCTTCGTCACTGATCAGAACTTTGGTACCCAAATACTCAAATCGCTCTTTATTCTGAGCTAAAATCAATAGATCCGTATCAATCGTTGGAATCAAACAGTCTATCTTTTCTTCTTCACAAATTTTCAATAAAGTCGGGATATATTGCGGATCAGCAATTTTACACAGCTTTTTTGTTTGATCACAAAAATACAACGCTGGGGCTGTATCTGATAGATCCCCTCCGATAATTGTCAAATCTGTTTCTAATTCTTTTGCTGCTTTCTGAAATGCCTGAATAAGTTCTACCCTTCTTCCAACGCTAGTAAACAAAATTTTCATTTTACAATTCCTTTTTAGACTCTTCAATTGCCGCTATTCCCCATAGACTCCGTTCCATATATCTTAACCTAACCCAAAAATCTCAGACGTGCCTCATAATACTACTTCTGCCTTTCATTCAAAACAGCTCCTGATGATCTCAATCACTTTCTTCTGTTCTTCCTCGGTCATCTTATTGTCACTTGGAAGGCATAAGCCTCTCCGGAAGATATCCATCCCTATATCCAGCGGTCTTCCGTCTTTTCCCACGGCTCCCCCGGCGATATAGGCGTTGGTCTTTGCCCTTCCGTCTCCCTCTCTCGTCACAAACCCGTTCATCCGGTAGATGGGCTGCATATGCATGGGCTTCCAGATAGGTCTCCCTTCTGCATTGTATCTGGCCAGGGTCTCTAAGATCTCTGTGGGGCAGCTCTTTCCTGCTTCTTTTACATACAAGGCTTCCTGTTCCCCTCTCACCTGGCGGCACATGGCTTCCGGCTTCAGGATCAGGCAGCTCAGCCAGTAGTTGGGCTCGCTGTGTTCCTCATCAAAGGGGTTCATCTCTACCGGAAGATCTTTGAAACCTTCCTTATAGCGATCATGGATCTCCTTTTTCTGTGCGATATGCTCCTCCAGGTGAGGGAACTGACCCCGCACCACTCCGGCGATCACATTGCTCATCCGGTAGTTATAGCCCACCTCCTCATGCTGGTACCAGGGGGCGTTCTCCCGGGACTGGGTGGACCATTTCCGCACCTTCTCCGCCGCTTCCTTTTCATCCGTTAAAAGCATCCCGCCGGAAGATCCGGTGATGATCTTGTTCCCGTTAAAGGAGATGATGCTGTAATCCCCGAAGGTTCCCGTCTGGATCCCCTTGTAAGTGGCTCCCAGAGATTCCGCTGCGTCCTCGACCAGTACTGCCCCATACCGGTCGCAGATGGCTTTGATCTCCTCCACCTTTCCCGGCGTACCGTACAGATGGGCCACAACCACCACCTTTACTTCCGGATAAAGCTCAAAGGCCTTTTCAAGGGCTTTGGGATCCATGTTCCAGGTGTCGTACTCCGTATCGATGAACACCGGGATGCCCCCTTCATAGACCACCGGATTCACCGTGGCGGCAAAGGTCACATCGGAGCAGAATACCCGTTTCCCTTCCAGAGCCCCATGACCCGCCATCGGCATCCCGTAGGCCCGGATCCCCGCCAGCTTCACTGCCATATGCAGGGCTGCCGTCCCGGCAGAAAGTCCTACCGCATACTTGCAGCCGATCTTCTCACAGGTCAGCCGTTCCGCTTCGTTGATATTTGCTCCCACCGTGCTCATCCAGTTGGTCTCAAAGGCCTCTTTCATGTAGATCAGCTCTTCCCCGTGCATGGTGGGGGAGCTGAGCCATACCTTGTTCTCAAAGGGCTGAAACTGCTCTCCAGTGGTTTTCTTATCGTCCATCCTGACACCTCTTGTTCCATTTCTTTTACTTCTAGATTGATCTCTTCTTTATTTCGGATCCTTATCAACAACAAAACAGACCTTCTGCATTTTTGCACTCTGGTCTGTTTTATCTGGTATTCTATCTATTTTAGGTCTTGTCGGGTTGATATCCCGCTTCTTTCCTGTTTGACACCGTGATGCCGTATCCTTAAGTCTCCGCCCTCTCCGGCACATACGTCGGCACCATCATCCTTACCACTTCCTTAATGCTTTCCGTATCCCGGTTAGCGATGGCATACAGCTCTTCCAGCTGATGCTCAAAGTATGCCATATCGAACTCAATGGGCTTTCCGATATGAATTAACTTATTGGGCGTGTCCTGCATCCCTTCCTCGTTCATGAGAAGCTCCTCATATAACTTCTCACCGGGCCGCAGGCCTGTGAACACGATCGGGATATCCACATCCGGCGTGTACCCGGACAGCCGGATCAGGTTCTTCGCCAGGTCCAGGATCTTCATGGGCTCCC
>OGXZ01000442.1_pt1 | contig 24782 bp, 32 predicted proteins | sample 1576431 | NCBI WGS metagenome assembly OGXZ01 (sample SAMEA3541590, study PRJEB24748) | human gut metagenome | biome: human gut; feature: human-associated habitat; material: faeces | place: China | collected 2012
TCAGGAGATATGCCAATAAGGTATTCAAGGGAATTGCCACTGACGGAAAAGGAACTATGGGTTGGTGTCATGGCTTTAAGCTCCACCTTGCGTGCAATGACAGAGGCGAGATAATAGCGTTTGTACTTACTGGTGCAAATGTCAGCGACAAGGACCCGAATGTGTTCAAGGTCCTTGCTAAACGTTTGTATGGCAAGCTGTTTGCTGACAAAGGCTATATTTCACAGAAGCTGTTTGACTTCCTCTTTGAGGATGGAATACAGCTGGTGACAGGGTTGCGCGTAAATCTCATTGAGAAGAAGCATACGCAACTTCTTGTCGAAGCGATAGAGATTCAACACTTGTTGGAAAGTTGTACCATCTTTATACTGATGAGTTTCCTTTGGAACTTTCAAGAATGGGTACATATAAGCGGAAAGGCGATAGTACCCGATGCTCTCCAAATACCGTACCGCTTTGTCTTCATCGGAAATAACAAGCCCACGACTTTTCAACAGAGCCATGAATTGTTTGCTGCAAATTAGCGATTAACATCCATTAACTCGGATTTTGCCGTTTCAATGGCGGTGAGTTTCAAATCCTCTTCACCCTCTAAATCGCTTAGAATTTTATCAGCAAGCCAAAGGGTGAGCATTTCCTTTTCATTCACTTTGAAGTATATTGCCATTTGAATTACTTGGCTTCTCTTTGCTCGTCTATCCCCACGTTCAATCTTGCTGAACATAGGTGTGTCTATTTCTAAGTATGCAGCTACTTGACGCTGCAATATTCCTTGTTCGTCTCTAAGAGATTTTATCTTGTTTCCTAATAACATTATAAATCCAATTTTAAGTTCAACTAAACCGGTCAGCTTTTTGACGGTGTACGCTATAATAGGTCGCTTTCGCTATAAATTCTGTTGAATTATGACGAATTTGAAACCATTTCGACGAATTTTCTACGGAATTATGTCATTTTCGTCGAATTTCGACGGTTCTTTCACTGAAGAAACCAATTCCGTCCATCTGTTTTTATCAGTTCTTCCATTTTCATGACTTTTAGTAAATCTCCAAGCATGCGCAACTGTTGCTCTTCCGTCTTATTGGCTGGAAGCACATCTTTGAGATATTCGTATATACTATCTCGCTTGGCACCTTCGTCTCCTGCATTGCTGAGATATTGTAGAACCATCTGGCGCAACCTCTCCTTATCCAATCCTTTTGTTTTTGTGTAAGAAGGCAGTTGGTTAGTATTCTTTGCAATACTAAGAGAAATGCTGTAATGCGGAGCCTCACCTTCTATAAGTCCACGTTTTAGCAAGTCTTGGGCTATATCCTCATGAATTGTTCTACCTTTTTGCACTGCGTCAAGCGAGATGCAATCCCATAGAGAAAGAGTGTCGATTCTTTATATATAGCCCATTCTGATAGCATGGGAAGAGAATTCATGTATCTGTCTTCACATGCAACTAATCGCTATTTTATCCAGAATTGGGGCAAACAGGGGCACATGCGTCTTGCATAAATATGCAGCTGACGCGTTAACTATTCACAACGAAAATATCCACCCCTTGGGGGTTGAAAAAACATAGGCTCGGTTGTTTATTTTATGGTGGCAGGATATACGTTATCACATATTTAATGTGTATCTTTGCCTTATAAATTACACAAAATAATAACTTTTAAACAGAAATCACAATGAGAAAAACATTTATGTGCGTGGCCTTGGCCTTTATGGGCGCACTGCACACGTTGGCCAAAGATGTGGTCGACTATGTAAACCCATTGGTGGGCACTGAGTCGAAGTTTGAGCTGTCGACCGGAAACACCTACCCCGCCATTGCCATGCCTTGGGGCATGAACTTCTGGATGCCGCAAACCGGACGCATGGGCGACGGATGGGCATACGTTTACTGGCACGACAAGATACGTGGCTTTAAGCAAACACACCAGCCCATTCAAGATAACGGCACAGAAGACAGGCACAGATGACAAGTAACATAAGTTTTACATTCAAAAGAATTTCAAAATGACAAAAGAAGAGCAAAGCGCAGCAACCAAGGCTGCAATCGAGAAAATCCAGAAGTTGAACGAAAACAAAGGAGGATACTGCATCCGATTCGGAGAAGCCCTCCCACTCAAGGAGCCAAAGGCAGTAAGCATAGACGGAACCATCGACGCACCAGCACGCTGGGTAGAGAAGCGCAAGGATGGCATCGCCCAGACAGACGCACACATCATCGTGGACAGAGACAAGATGAGCATCACGCTGAACATTGACGAGAACAGCGCATACAGCGACCAGATCACAGGAACGCTCACCCTCTCCAGCGAAATGCAGGAGTTTGGAATCAACACAGGTGAGTACATGTCCTGCTTCGACATGTCAGACCGCATCAAGCAGCTCCGTTCCTACTTCGAGACCCAGCAGGAGGCAATGAAGCTGGTCAGCGAGCTCCGTAACTTCAAGGCGAAGATAGACAAGGAGCTGGAGCTGAGCGATGACAAGCGAGGCAACCAGCGCATCCTCAAATCGCAGTTTGTGGAGAGCAACCTGCCGAAGGACTTCAAGATTCAGCTCCCAATCTTCAAGGGCATGAAGAAGGAGACTATCCAGGTAGAGGTTGAAATCAACCCGAACGACCTCTCCTGCACCCTTGTCAGCCCAGAGGCGCACGACATCGTGGTTCAGCAACGAGACATGCACATGGACGCAGTCATCGACAGAATCAAGGACGCAGCCCCGACAATCGTAATCATCGAGCAGTAACAACACCAACCACCGAGGGAGTCGCCACAGAGCGGCTCCCAAAAGTGATTACCATACAAACAAGAAAGCATGAGCAGGAACGAAAAGATTAGAGCCTTCGTCATTGACGCACAGGACACCGAGAGGATGCTGGAGGACTTCTCCGATGAAGAGGCTGGAAAGATTCTGAAAGGATTGCTCGCCTACGCAAACAGGGGCGAGGAGTTCGAGACGGAAGACAGAGCAATGCGCTGCCTGTTCAAGAACATACAAGCGAACATCGACCGCAACTACGACAAGTACGAGGCTAAATGCGAGCGCAACAGACAGATAGCCAAGGCAAGGGAACAGAAGAGAAAGGAGGCAAGAGAGAAGATAGAAGAGCGTGCGGAACGTGAACCAAAAGCGCCAAAGAGCACGAACGTACACGAACGTGAACAAACGGCACCAAAAGCACCAAATGAAAATGAAATAGAAATAACTAATATAAAAGTTATTAAAGAAGCTAAAGCTTCTATTATTAAAGCACCTAAAGGTGCTACGTCAGAAACAAGTTCTGACGCTGTATCTGCACCAGCGCAGGAGGCGAAAAACGAAGCGAGCCAAACACAAAAGGAAAGCAAGATAGACTTCGAGAAGGTGCGCCAGCAGTTCAACCGACTCATGGAGCAGAAGAAGATACCATCGCTCAAGGGCAAGATTGCAGGACAGCGCAGGGCATTCTTCGAGGCGAGGGTGCGAGAGTACGGAATCACCGCAGCGTACAGGGTCATGATAAAGGCAGCACGCAGCGGATTTCTCAACGGCAGCGGAGGCAGGGCATGGGTCGCCAACTTCGAGTGGATATTCAGACCCAACAACTTCCCGAAGGTGCTGGACGGCTACTACGACGAGCAGACACCAACACCAACGGCAATAACACCAGGAGGCAGATATGGCACACCAATGGCAGAGACCCAAGGCGGTCGGACAGATAATCGAAACCAGCAGCGAGCGCAGGAACAGCGTGAGCGCATCCAAGGCTACGCAGGCATTGCCAGCAAGTGGAGGCAGACAGCTGATGGAGATGCGACAGCGATGGGACACGAGGGATAGCCTGCTGCAGACCTTCCACGTTGACAGGCAGATGGAGCTCACGAAAGACCCAGAGCGGTGCTTTTTTCAAAACGCCCCGACACTTTGGAACGTGAACATCGGCTATGGATTCGGGACGGCACAGGAGTGGCTGGCATACCAAATCGCAGACCTCTCCGAGTTCAGCGGAGCCAGGGACAAGATAACGGACAGGCAGCTCGACCAGATCATCCAGTTGATCACCGACGACTACGGATTCTTGAACATGGCGGAGATAATGCTTTTTTGCCGAAGGTTCAAGAAGGGCAGCTACGACAAGTTCTACGGCAGCGTTGACCCAATAGCAATCATGAAGGGACTGAACGAGTTCGTCAGAGAGCGCAACGAGGCATACGCCAAGAGGGAGCGGACGCAGCAGGAGTGCAAGGAATGGCAGGATGCCCACAACCCGAACATCATGAGTCGTGAGGAATGGGATATCATCAAGCAGGTGCAGGCTGAATACGAGATGAACACCATCGAGGAAGACAGGCGCACCGAGCAAAAATACAAACAGATCAAACAACAAGAAAATGGCAAGCATCAAGAATTTAGAACGCATCCATGAGATTGCGGAGAGCCTCCCAAAGCTGGAGGACGCAAGAAAGTTATTGGCAGACAGCGAGAGCCACGTGCTGGTGGCTACGCCAAAGAAGCAGACACCAAGCGGAGAGCAGCAGGGAGTTTGCATCATCCTGCCAAAGGAGGTCAAGATGAACGTCTTGAATGTCATCAACATCGAGATTAACAAGCAGAAGGAGGAGCTGAAGGACTTATGATGAAGATTTGGAACCCAATAGAGGCATACCGCAAGGCGAGCCAGCGTAGCCAGGAGGCACAGACACGCCACGAGGCTAACACTAAGATTTGCATCGGGGACTACACCGACAGCAAGGGAGCGACATACACCGCCCTCATCATCGACGGAATCCCAGTGCAGAGAGTGACGGCAGACAACATTCAGAGCTGCGAGAAGCAACTTTGCAGCGTCCGCCAGGAGTACATCGACAAGAGAACAGCCACGGCTGCGGTTTAGGAAGGAGGCGAACATGGACAACAAGGAATTCTTCGACAAAGTCGCCCAGATGCGACCCAGCAGAAGGCGTTCTTCGACAGCCGAACCAAGCAGCGAGGAGCGAAAGACCGCCCTCGTGAACAGCAAGAGGCTGGAGAAGGAAATCGACAACGAGATAGCGAGGGTGCAGGAAATCATGGCAAGGAAGGAAACATACCTCGTGCAATACCAGGACGTGGACGGAAGCATCACGAGCCACATCTTCGAGGGCTTCAACATGAAGACGCAGTACTGCCCAGGAATGATGGTCGCCAACATCACCAAGAGACTCGTCACCTACAACGGCAAGGATTGGGAGGCGATGTCATTATTCAAGGGGGAAGGAGGCAACCCATGATGACGCACGCCAGCCTATTCTCGGGTATCGGTGGCGCAGAGGTCGCAGCCGCCTGGATGGGATGGCGCAACGTCTTCCACTGCGAGATACAGGAGTTTCCTCGCAAGGTTTTAGATTTTTGGTTTCCAAACGCAGAAAGTTATGAAGACATCACAAAAACAGATTTTACCAAATGGGGGGGCAAAATCGATGTTCTCACAGGAGGGTTCCCTTGCCAGCCTTTCTCTCTCGCAGGAAGAAGAAAGGGAGAGAAGGACAACCGCTACCTCTGGCAAGAGATGCATAGGGCAATCAAGGAAATCCACCCCACTTGGGTCATTGGTGAGAATGTTGCTGGAATCACAACGATGGTGGAGTCCAGCGAAACGACTTACCTGGGTCGCACGCCCGATTTATTCGAGGCGAGAGACCTATACAGAACAGAAAGCAGGTTCACCCTTGACAGAATCTGCCAAGACATCGAGGACGCTGGATACGAAGTCCAGCCGCTCCTTATACCAGCTTGCAGTGTCGGAGCACCCCACAGAAGAGACAGGATCTGGATTGTTGCCCACCGTACAGACGCAGGGATTGAAGCGATGCAGCAAGGAGGGAAAGACGGAGTTCTACCCAACGGAGCTGCTGCCGACACCAACTGCTACGGACAAAGGGAGCGGACGAAAGAACAGAAGCCCATCGCCAAATGCAAAGTCAAGACCCACCATCGCCATGGCTGCGAGAATGGGACTCCTCCCCACACCGAACGCAGTGGAGGCAACGAAGTACACCCACAAGCTCAACACGAACAGTCAGATGGGACGGAGCCTCACGGCACTTGCGGTGAATGGATTGATGCCGACACCATCGGCAAGGGACTACAAGGGAAACACCATCACCACGACGAGAAGACGCAAGGGGCAGTCCACCCGATGGGGAGAGATGTTGCCAGACTTTATAACCCGATTGAACGAGGAGCAAACAGGGGATTCGAAGGCTTCCCCACAACTGAACCCACTATTCGTAGAGGAGATGATGGGCTTCCCTTTCGGATGGACGACCTATCCGTTTCTTTCGGAAAGTGGAGACAGGAAAGCATAAAGGCATACGGCAACGCATGGGTGCCGCAGGTCGCATACGAGATATTCAGAGCAATAGAAACAATTCAAGAACAACAAGAAAATGAAGATTGAACCAAACAATGCAGTGAAGCTCCACTCAGTGAAGCAGCTGCGCAAGTTCCAGGCGAACACGAGAACCAAACAGGGTGAGGCATACATCGCCATCACCAAGACAGCGGACAACAAGGTGAGCATCGGATGGAAGGGAACGAAGAAAGACCTCGTCAACCTCCTATTCACCACCGCCAAGAACGACAGAGGGATGGCGGCTATCATCTGCCAGGTGGCGAAAGACCACGTGGACACCCGAAAACACAGCACCCAGTCATGGGGAGAGCTGACAGCGGACATCATCGCATTGCAGAACGAGCTCGCCAATGACCAACATCAGGAAGGAGGACAGCATGAAGCAGAACGTGATAGTGATTGATGACGCACGCTCCGAGTTCAGAAAGCAGCTCATCCTCGCAGCGACAATCGGGTACTGCGCCAACCCAGAGTACATTTGCACCGATTACAAGCCGCTGGCGAACATGGTGGTCAAAACAACGGACGCAATACTGCAGGAATTGGAGAACCAACAAAAGGAGCAAGAAAATGGCTAAGAAAATCGAGTACGCAACGACAGCCGAAATCAAGGTCGGAGACATTATCCAGGCACGGCTGGACGGAAGGGCTATCAAGGTGGAGAACATAGAGACGGCAACCGAGAAGGATAGAACTACGTCCCGAATATTCCTCGGAAAAACCTGCCTAAAGGACGGAATGCCATCCAAGGTGAGCCTCCACCGATACATCCACGAGTCGAACGTGATGAAGGTGAACGGAAAGGAGGTGCGATGATGAAGGCGAGACAAGCAAAGAAGATTCTGCGCCAGCAGCCAGAGAACGACCTGCCGCTCCACAAGATAAGCCTTTATTGGATTCACCGATGGGACAGATACAACCAATGCGTCCACCCATGCAACTGGGTAGCGCAGATGTTGGGCAGCAGAGGGGATGCAAGAATCCAAAAGGCGGTAAGCCTTGCAAGCCGCTGGGAGAAAAAGAAATTCAAACAAACACATTAATCAACACGGAATATGGGAAGAAAGAAGAAGCGCAACAAGTGGAGCGCACAGCCAAGAAAGCAACAGAATCCACTTGCACAACAACCACAGCAGCTCGTCGCCCCGAAGGCGGTGCGTGATTATTGGAACAACGAGATGACGGCAGAGGAACGAGAGCTAATCAACACCCCGATAGGAGTGGCGCAACACGCAGGCATCGTGAGAAGGCTCGGCTTCATCACCGCCACCTTCTACCACCTCCACAGCGTGCAGAGCCTCCTATTCGCAGAGATGGAGAACATCATCGAGAAATGGGGACTTTACATGAAGGGCGTGCAGCCAGCCATCAACTCCCTACAGAAATCCGAGGATTCGTTCTTCAACGTGATGCATGATCTGGTGCAGAACCACAGCGAGGGAATCGAGGAAACCTACGCCCAGGACGTGGACGCACTCTATGACCGCATCACCCGATGGGAGGGAATCCCCAAGGTTTGGAAGCCAGGGGACGAGCAGAAGCTGGAAGGCAAAGCCATAATGGAAGACATCATAGGCAGCTTGAAGAAGGGAGTGCTCAGAATCCAGGAGCAGTTCATGGATCCAGAGCCAAAGGGTGAAGCGAGAACCCTGTACGCCATCGCAGAGATGGGCGAGGATGAGACGAGCAAAATCATCAAGCAGGACATCGCCAAGAAGGGAATCGCTGCAATCCAAGCCAACAAGCTGGCTCGCAAGAACACCGACAAGATGTTCATCCTTTATGAGCAAGTGATGCAAGTCCAGGAGACCTGCCACATGACACCATTCAAGGCGGTGCAGAAGCCAGCCGACCAAGACGAGCTCGTGGAGATAGACATCAAACCGAAGAAAAAGGGCAAGAAGCCCAAGGAGACAAAAGAATGAACGAACACTTGAATTACTTGAAATGGTTGAAGCAGACGGAAGTCAAGCCACAGCGTCCGAAAGAAGCCCACCTCCTCGCAGTCATTGACAAGGGGACAGGCAAGGTATGCAACATCGAGGTGAGCCAAGACAAGCCTCCATACCACAACAGAGCGTGGAAGCTCAAGGCACTCTACCCACACAGCAGATACGACATCGAGCGCATGGAAACCAACCTCAGAGGAATAACGAGACGATGAGCGGAATAGGACAAAGACCGCAGGGAACGCAATGCGCCCGATGCGGTCACGCATACGAGAGCATCAACACATGGGTCTGCGGCAAGACAGGCAAGCCGATATTCAACGGCAACCCTTCCTGCGACAGCATAACAGACAAGAAACAGAAAGTCACATGGAAAAAATAAATTTGAGCGAGGCTATCGAAAAACTTGCAATCGCACACGGAATCGCAAGGGAGGAAATCGAAGAGGTTCTCGAATACTACCAGGCGCAACAACCGCAGGACGTGCCTAAGTTCGATATCGACGATTACTGCAATCGCTACAACATCGAATACTACATAGACCCAGACCTCCGAGAGGAAACGAGGGAGCAACACAAGCTCCACCTCCACCACTCCAGCAAGAGAAGCCAGGCAGCGACAGCCAAGCGCAAGAGCAGCCAGCCAAAGGGCAGCACGTGGATCTGGAACCGAATAAGAAGCCGCCCGAACACCAAGCACGGCTACCACTGAGAGCAACAGCCTCGAATGAGGGGGAGGGTTTGGGAGGGGGTGCGCATACACCCACACACTACGCACATACACGCATATAGGCAGGCGCACGCATAAGCGAGCAAGAGCCAAGTAACGAACAAAAGAACGAGACAACAAGGAGAAAAGCAAAATGACGATTCAGATTACATTCACGGACGCAGCGATATCAACAGCCTGCATCCTCGCTGGAATTATGTACATTGCGTGGCTACTTCACGAGGTGAAAATAGCCGTGCCAGAGGAAAAAGAGGTTGTGAGCCAAAATGAAGCCACACAGAGCCACGAAACAACCTCGAACGAGGAAACACCAAGCAACGAAACAAAAACGCAGCAGGAGGCACGAAAATGAACCACAGAGAGCAAATAATCATCGGAATAGACCCCGATACCGACAGAAACGGCATCGCAATGCTCGACATGAGCACGCACAAGCTCCAAGTCCAGATGCTCGCCTTCCCCAGCCTCCTCGACTTCATCAAGGAGAAATACCACCAATTCGCAGAAATTGACAAATGGGACTTCAAGGTCGTCATCGAGGCAGGATGGATGAACCACGGCAACTACCACATCAAGCGATGGCAGGGAAAGCAAGGAATAGCCAGTCTCGGAGTTGACCAGGGACGCAACGAGCAGGTCAGCCGAACCATCGGGCAGATGATGGAGCACTGGGGCATCCCCTACGAGTTCAAGAGACCGCTCCCTAAGTGCTGGCACGGAGCCGACCGAAAGATAACCAAGGAGGAAATCGAGGAAATAACTTTACAAAAGTTGGGCAGGCTCAACCAAGAGGGGCGAGACGCAGCCCTCCTCGCCTGGGACTGCGCAGAGCTTCCGATGCGCATCACCAGCGACACGCTCAGAGGGAAGCCTTCAGCGAAAAAGTCGATTTTTGCAAGGAAATAGGCTGAAAAATGTTAATTTTTTACCTAAAGTGATTACAATATAATCAGAAAGCCGTATTTTTGCGACATGAGAAGAAGAGACAACAACACAGAACAGGAGCAGGAAGCCATTGCTCATGAGCAGGACTTCCTGGGCGACATAGGCAACTTCGAGCTACCCGACATAGACCTCGACCTCATGGAGTTCTTGCCATCGGACGAGACGGAGGAGACGAGGTACACCCTGCCAAAGGTGGTGCCGATGAGGGAAGACTTCGTGCTTTATGACAACGCACAGAAGATGGCGAGGGAGCTGCGCCTTGGATTCGGTGAGCGTTTCGATGCCTTCGTGAGCGGCTCCTTCATATTCGGGGACTTCATCGAGGCATACCTAACGACACAGAACGCCTGCGCCAAGAGGATGACCATCAGCACGCTCTCCATGAGCCAGAACAACGTGGACAGCCTCCACACGCTCATGGAGAAGGGCTACATCGAGGAACTGAACCTCATAATCTCGGTTTACTTTTGGGGCAACGAGCGAAGCTGCCTCATTCCCTACATCTACAAGCAGCTCGACATTGGCGACAGATTCCAGCTGGCGGTGGCAGGAGTCCACACCAAGACCGTGAACTTCGAGACATTAGGTGGGCGCAAGATTGTCCTCCACGGCTCCGCCAACCTCCGCTCCAGCGGAAACATCGAGCAGTTCACCATGGAGGAGAACCCAGAGCTTTATGATTTCTACGACGAGCACTTCAACAGGATTCTCGACAAGTACGCAACCATACGCAAGCCGATACGCAACAGCAAGGCGTGGGATTACTTCACGAGAATGGTATTCAATAACAAAAAGCAAAAGGAGAACAAGCAATGAGTAGCGGTTCAGAATCACACGGAGGCGGAGGCTCAAAGCTCCACTCCAGCACCAGGGCTTCAAGAAGAGCCAGCAGCGTCCTGCCATTTTCGCCAGGAGGCGGTGGTGCAGCACCATTTTAGCGTAACAAACCAAGCAAGAGAGGCGAGCCTTCACGAAGGGCTCGCCTTGGCTGCTTAATAACCAAGGACACAGAAAATGCAGAAAGGAATACAACGAAAGGAGATGGAGCTGGCGGTGCTCCACCCAAATGACGGACAGGTCGAGGGACTGCCAAAGAACCCACGACGAATACGAGACCCCAAGTTCAAGAAGCTGGTGCAGTCCATCAAGGACGACCCAGAGATGCTGGACTTGCGAGAACTCATCGTGTACGACACCCAGGACGAGCGAGGCTACGTCATCATCGGAGGAAACATGAGATACCAGGCACTCACGAAGCTCAAGTACAAGACGGCTCCGTGCAAGATTCTGCCCCACGACTTCCCGATGGACAAGATGCGTCGCATCGTGCTGAAGGATAACTCCAGCTTTGGAGAAACCGACTTCGATGCACTCCTCAACGATTGGAACATCGAAGAGATAGAGGCTGCAGCCATTGACATCCCCGATATCCAGGAACCAGAGGAAGAGGAAGAGGCGAAGGACGATGGCTACGACGTGCAGGCGAACACCCCGAAGAAGGCAACCAGCAGGACAGGCGACCTCTACAGACTCGGAAACCACCGCCTCATTTGCGGAGACAGCACCAAGGGAGAATATCTCGATGCCCTCATGGGAGAGGAACAGGCAGACCTCCTCGTAACAGACCCTCCATACAACGTGGACTACCAAGCCAAGGGCAAGATGAAAATCGCAAACGACCACATGGCTGATGAGAACTTCGTGGCGTTCCTCACCGACACCTTGCAGAACGCAAGCGACAGCATGAAGCCAGGCGCAGCCTTCTACATTTGGCACGCAGACTCGCAAGGCTTCAACTTCCGAACAGCCGTGAAGAACATCGGCTGGGAGACACGCCAATGCTTGATCTGGAACAAAAACAGCCTCGTCCTCGGCAGGCAGGACTACCAATGGAAGCACGAGCCGTGCCTTTATGGATGGAAGGACGGAGCCGCCCATTACTTCACCGACAAGCGAAACCTCACCACGGTCATCGAGAAGAAGCTGGACATCGAGAAGCTGAGCAAGGCAGAGATGAAAGACCTCCTCACGCAGATATTCGGGGGAGAGACACCAACCAGCGTCATAGACTGCGACAAGCCGAAGAAGAACCCAGACCACCCAACGATGAAGCCCGTGCCTCTCATCGGCAAGCTCATCAACAACAGCAGCAGGCGCAAGGACATCGTCCTCGACATATTCGGTGGCAGCGGAACCACGCTCATTGCAGCAGAGCAGCTCGGAAGGTGCTGCCGAATGGTGGAGTTTGAGCCAATCTATGTGGACGTAATCATCAAGCGATGGGAGGAAATGACAGGAATGAAGGCGGTACTCATCCGCAACATCCTCGACCCAGAGCAGCCAGCAGACAAGCCAGCGACCAAGACGAAAGCAAGGAAGGAGGGATAAGCCATGCCAAGAGGAAAAGAGACAATGACGGAAAGCCAGCTCGCCAACATCGAGAGCCACAAGTGGCAGAAGGGGCAGAGCGGCAACCCAAGGGGCAAGAAGAAGGACAGGGTCAAGGCACTCTTGAAGCAGGTGCTCCCAAAGAGCAAGCTGAAGAAGAGCGAGGCACTGACCCTTGACGAGATAAACACCATCGAGAAGAGCATCCTCGTTCTGGAACTCGCAGACCTCCAGCTGCTGGCTAAGGCAGACGATACACCAGCATACGCTAAGACATTGGCTATGGCTGCAATCATCGACATGAAGAACGGCAAGACAACCACCATGGACAGACTCATGGACAGACAATACGGAAAGCCGCAGCAGAAGGTGGACATCACCACAGGGGGCAAGCCGATAGAGCAAGGTCGCCCACTCACCAGGGAGGAGCAAATCGAGTACTTGAAGAAGCTGGAGGAGGAATACTGAGATGATGAACGACACCGAACTGCAAAAGATGTGGGTGTTGCAGAATCCCCTCAACTTCACCAGGTACTTCTTCAAGGAGAACGGAGGAAAGCGGTTCATTGTCGGGCATCACCACAAGACCGTCTGCGACGCACTCGACAGGGTGCTCAAGGGCGAAATCAACAAGCTCATCATTAACATCGCCCCACGCTACGGAAAGACGGAGCTGGCGGTGAAGAACTTCATAGCGATGGGACTCGCCATCAACCCAGCCTCCAACTTCATACACCTGTCCTACTCCAGCGACCTCGCTGTGGACAACTCCATAGCGATAAAGGACATCGTGAACTGCGAGGCATACCAGCGCATGTTTGAGACCAGGGTGAAATACGGAAGCGACACCAAGGCACAATGGGACACGGAGCAAGGCGGTGGAGTTTACGCAACCTCCACGCTCGGACAGATTACAGGTTTCGGAGCAGGAGAGGTGGACAGAGTGGACGAGCAGGGAAATCCGCTCCCCTACCGATTCGCAGGAGCCATCATCATAGATGACCCGATAAAGCCAGAGGATGCACTGAGCGACGTGGTGCGTGAGCGAGTGAACCGACGATTCGAGACAACCATTCGAAACCGAGTGAACAGCCGCAACACGCCAATCATCATCATCATGCAAAGACTGCACGAGCACGACCTATGCGGCTACCTGCAAGAGATTGAGCCTGACGATTGGACGGTGGTCAGCCTTCCGTGCATCACCACGGACGAGGAAGGAAACCGAATGCCACTATGGGCGTTCAAGCACACGCTGCAGGAATTGGAGAAGATACGCCTCGCCAACTCCTTTGTCTTCGAGACGCAGTACATGCAGAACCCGACACCTATCGAGGGTTTGATGTACTCCCACTTCAAGACATACGACACCCTCCCGATAGAGGCGCACCTGCCAAGGCGCAAGTGCTACATCGACACAGCAGACACAGGAGCCGACTGGCTCTGCGCCATTTGCTACGACGAGTACGAGAGCGGATGCTACGTCACCGACATCCTATTCACCAACAAGAGCATGGAGTTCACGGAGCCAGCCGTGGCGAGGATGCTGGTGAGGAACCAAACCGAGGAGGTCGTGGTAGAGAGCAACAACGGAGGTCGAGGGTTCAGAAGGAACGTGGAGAAGCTCGTCCGCACCCTTGGAAATTGGATAATGGTCTTCATTGACCTCGCCCAGACCGCCAACAAGCAGACACGAATCTTCATCAACAGCTCGAAGGTGATGAACATGGTCTTCTTCCCAGCAGGATGGGAGTTATTGTTCCCACATTACCACAACGCAATGACATCCTACCGCAAGGAGGGAGGAAACGAGCACGACGATGCGCCCGACTGCACGACAGGCGTGGTGGAGCGTTTCGGATTGATTACCTGCGCCCAGATCACCGACGAGGAAGAGGAAGAAATCGAGGATGAGATTTATTAACAACACCAAGCATAAGGAGAATCAAACAATGCCAGACATCAAAGAGATTATCGACAGACAGAACAGAATGCCAGCGCAAATCATCGACGACTTGAAGCAGAAGAGCCTCGATGTCATCCCTTGGGGGAACTTGCGCAAGGAGTACGAGCCAAAGAAACACCCAGTGTACACCGACCGCCACTACCGAGACAAGGTGCGCAAGGGCAAGGTGGAGAAGATGACCAGAATCACCTACAGCATACAGAAGCAGGCGGTGAAGCGAATGAAGGAACTCATGTTCACAATCCCAACGAAGAGAAAGTACACCACCAAGACGGATGATGAGAAGCAGGCTGCAGACATCATGGAGGCAATCTTCAAGCGCAACCGAATCAATGCGCTGAACCTAAAGCGAGCGCACAAGCTCTTTGCAAGCTGCGAGATGGTGACAATTTGGTTTGCCCAGGAGCAGGACACCATCTACGCAGGGCACAAGAGCAAGCTAAAGCTCCGCTGCAGGGTCTTCTCCCCGATGGACGGAGACATCCTGTACCCACTTTTCGATGAATACGATGACATGATAGCTCTCAGCGTCCAATACAGCCGAAAGAAGGGAATGGAGCAGCTCACCTACTTCGACACCTACACCGATGCCTTCCATTACCGCTGGGTCAGCAGGGACGGCAACGGATGGGAGGAAGACATGGAGCCAGAGCCTATCAACATCGGAAAGATTGCAGGCATCTACATCCACCGAGACCTCCCGATATGGGAAGACCAGAGCGACAACGGCTACGAGCTGGAGTGGACGGTCAGCAGACAGGGCAACTACCTGCGCAAGAACAGCCGACCAACCTGGGTAATCTACTCGGACAGCCAGCAGGTGACCGCACCGAAGAACAAGAAGCAGGAGCCTGTCGATGACAACGCAGGGCGCAACGTCCTCCGATACGGACAGAAGGACAAAGCGGAATACGCAACGTGGAACCAGGCAACCGATGCTTTGAAGCTCCAAACCGAGGAACTCAGACGAAACATCCACACCAGCCTCCAGCTCCCCGACATGAGCATGGAGCAGATGAAGGCGACACCAATGAGCGGAGAGGCACGCAAGATGCTCTTCATTGATTGCCAGATGAAGGTCACGGACGAGTCGGGAGATTGGCTGGAGTTCTTCGACAGGGAGGTGAACGTGATACGAGCTTTCTGCAAGCAGATGTTCCCCGAACTCGCAACAGCCTTCGACACCCTCGTGGTGGAGAACAAAATAATTCCGTTCCAAATCAATGACCGAAGCCAGCAAATCAAGGACATGAGCGACGCAACAGGAGGCAAGCCTATCGTATCGAGACGCACCGCTATCCGAGAAATCAACATCGTGCCAGAGGAAGAGGTGGACGAGGAAGAGCAGAGAATCATAGACGAGGAGAATGCAGCAGCCGATGCCTTCTCCAACGAACCAACCATGTAAAGGATTGAACAATGCCAACAAGAATCACCATTGCAACATACGACGAGAAGCACAAGCAGAACCTCGCCAAGAGAGCCAAGAAGGTGAGCAGCCTATACGACGCAGCCGTGAAGCGATTGACGCAAGCGGCTGCGCCATCCCTTTTTGACGCAGACAAAGAGCAAGAGTTCCACTTCGAGGACTTCCCAACCTTAAAGAGGGAAATGGACGCACTCATGCAAGACCTATACTCCAGCCTACAGACGAACATCGAGGATGGAGACGAGGAAAGCTGGACGCTCGCCAACACCAAGAACGACGCAATGGTGGAATCGGTCATCGGCAAGGCGAAGCTCCCAAAGCAGACCGTACAGGCGTGGAAGTACCCACACTTGGAGGCACTCAACGCCTTCATAGACCGCAAGGAGGCAGGGATGGGGCTCAGCAAGAGGGTATGGAACCTCACCCAGCAGTTCAAGGATGAAATGGAACTCGCCCTCGAACTCGGAATGGGCGAAGGGAAGAGCGCAGCAGAACTAAGTCGCGATATCCGCAAATACCTAAAGGAACCGAACAAGTTATTCAGAAGGGTGCGAGACAAGAGCGGAGCCTTGCGCCTCTCCAAGGCTGCTGCCGCATATCACCCAGGGCGTGGCGTTTACCGCTCCAGCTACAAGAACGCCCTCCGAATGACAGCGACCGAGAACAACATGGCATACAGGACAGCCGACCACACCAGATGGCAGGCTCTCCCTTTTGTTATCGGTATCGAAATCCATATCAGCAACAACCACCCGACAGAGGACATCTGCGACCTATTCGACGGAAAACGCTTTCCAAAGGACTTCAAGTTCACAGGATGGCATCCATGGTGCAGATGTTATGCAGTTTCCATCCTCGCCAAGCAGGAGGAAATGGACGCATACATCAAGGCTCTCATTGCTGGCGAAGACGTGAGCGATTGGCAATTCACTGGCAAGGTCGAGCAGATGCCAACCGAGTTCACCAAGTGGATGAAGGACAACGAGAGCCGAATAGCCAAAGCCAAGTCCATGCCCTACTTCATCAAGGACAACTTCAAGGACGGAGACCCAGCCAAGGGGCTGCGATGGGAAGGCAAAAAATAAACAATCCGCACAATGGGAACCTTCGTTCATGAATGAAGAACAATATACAGAACTGACGAGAACTATGAAGATTACTCCTGAGCAACATCACGAGTTATATGATGGAGATGATGTGTACATCGACAGTTCATGGTCACGTCAGATTAACAAAGAGCTGGCAAGCGAAAAAGTTAGAGGTGATATACCAGATAATTTCATGGATGGAGACACGGGAACAATACGTCAATGTAAAGTTCTTGATGCAGTAATCAAGGCAAATACGCTAAAGGAAGATACATACGTTTATAGAAAAGTTACCGAGGATTGGTTAAAGAGAGATGGGGTCTCGTTCACAGAAGGCAATGTTATACATGAATTCGGATACACGTCAACAAGCGCAGTCGAAGGAAATACCTATATGAGCAGGAAAACCGTAAGAATGAATATTAAAATTCCTAAAGGAACACATGCGTACGTCTCGGAGAATATAAACGAAAGCGAGATAATCCTTGGTAGAAATTCAAAATTCTTAGTAAAATCGGTAAAACACGAAGGTAAAAATACGATCATAGACCTTGAGCTACAGCCACAAATCGTCAAATCTGTCAAAACGAAGCACGAGGTTATAATGGAGAATGCAGCCAAGCGACATGCAGCGAGAACCAGCGAACAGATAGATGATATCAAGGACGCATGGAGAGAAAGAAGACTCGATGCATACGACAACCGATGCGACCAATTGATGAAGACACTCACATATAGCCAGGGACAGACACTCCCAGCATTGACGAAGAGACAGATAGCCCTGCGCAACGCCATAGGCAAGGACGCATCCGTGAATGAGGTCGAAGCTTTGTTTGCTAAATTCGAGAAGGGCGTGAAAGCACAGAACAAATGGGACACCCAGGTATGGGGCAGCTTCAGCAAGGAGCAAATCGCGAACATGAAGGACATCGAAAAGAGCCTCGGAATCAAGAAGGGAAGACCGATGACCTACGAGGAAGCTGACAAACAGAGCGCAAACCCATTGCATGTGAACGAATACATTGTGGACAAAAACTCAAAATGGGTATTGTCTGGGACAAAGATTCATGTAAGCAAAAACCCATTATACGACAAAGCCAAGCACGAGCCATACGATATAAACTGCCAAACTTGTGCTCCAGCCTACGCTCTGAGAGAATGGGGCTTCAATATTCATGCAAAAGGCAATACACAGAAAATCGGAGACTTGTCTTATTACTTAAGCCATGGCGATAATTGGCTGGAGACATGGACTGAGAAAGACGGCTCGCCTGTAAGCATAACCAGTTTTAAAGACTTCCAAAGAGCACATCCAGGCTGGAAGCACATGACGCAACAAAGATACCTCCAATACTTCGACGAAGTTTGCAAAGAGGAAGGCACATACGAAGTCGGTCTTAGCTGGGAACCAAGAGGTGGACATTGCACAATCGTTAAACGATTCAACGATGGAAGCCTTAAGTACATAGAGCCGCAGGAAGACAACTCCGACGGAAGCGGATTTGAGGAAAAGGACATTAAATACCTTTGCGAAAAAATGAGGAAAGACCCAATTTTGAAAGATGGAGCGATAAAGGTCAGCGACAAATTGCTTAATTTAAAATACGTTTCAATTTTCCTTAAACGCTGAAATTACATCAAGGGCGATAAAACCTTTAAACTCGGTAATTTCCCCATTTGAAGACAGGACAAGAGCAACAGGGAAGCCAGTCTTGCTATTGGCAACGGCTGCACAATAGCAAGATTCCCCCTCCTTCTCCCCAACAAAGGAGACGGAATAAGCAGAACCAAGGTTCTCGCTAACGAAGCTACGTATCGTCTTTGAAACTTTCATAAAAGTTTAGTTTTTTGCGGCAAACTTACGAAAAAAGTCGGAGATTGCAAAGGGAAAATCCCTATAATTTGCGAATTTAGCTTTAATTTACGTTAAATAAATGATTATATTGTAATCACTTTTAAGAAAAAGAGCTATTTTTGCAGCGTTACAAATTTGTATAACCAAAGCATAATTTTATGTTCGAATTGATTTTAAAGGCACTCAAAACCAAGTTTCCTGGGGTTGATGCCAAGATTTTAGAGCGGATAGCCAAGAAAAAGGCTGAGACGACAACCAAGGAAGAGGAAGTGAAAACCGTCGTTGATGGGGTGACCTTCCAATCCATTCTGGAGAGCGAGGGCGACCGAAGAGCTGACGAGGCTCAGAAGACAGCCGTGACCAACTACGAGAAAAAGTACAAGTTGAAGGACGGCAAGCCTACCGACGAACCAGCACCAAAGACCACACCAAGCCCGACAAACCAGCCAACAGGAGGGGAAGACAGCGAGGTGATGAAGATGCTCAAAGAGATTAAGGCAGACAACGAGCAGCTGCGCAACGAGCTCAACGGATTCAAGTCCGAGAAGCTCGGCAATCAGCGTAAGCAGCAGTTCGAGGCTTTGTTTGAAGGGGCATCCGACAAATTGAAGGAACGCTACATGCGCAACTACGACCGCCTGTCATTCAAGGACGATGAGGACTTCAACGGATGGCTCGACAGCCAGAAGCCGTTCATCGAGGATGACATCAAGACGGAGAAGGCAGCAGGTGCAACCAACACACCACCGCTCGGTGGTACCCGACGCAAGCCAGGCGAGCAAGCCGACCCAGCCGTTACCGCATACCTCAACGCAGAGGCAGTGAGAGAGCAGCAGGCAGCATCGCCAGTCATCATCGGACTCACCCAGGGCGCACCAGCGACACCAGCACCTCCTGCGCAGTAGCAAAGTTTAACCATTTAAAGGGAAAAAGCAATGAACCGCATGTTCAAGCACACGGACGCAGACCGACCTGATCCTATCGTCTTCGAGACCATCGTCACGGAGAAGCCTGGAGGCGGTCTCGTCAAGAACCCTGAGTTCGACTTGCACAAGGGTCTCGCAATGGGACAGGACGCAAGCGGACTCTTTGTCCCAATCAAGGGATACCGCCTCATTACAGAGGTAAAGACAGCTGACACCACTATCAAGATAGCCAAGGGCAGTGGTATCAAGAAAGGAGACGTTATCGCCCATGGCAAGGTAGGTGTCGCCTGCACCAAGGTGGACACCGAAACCAGCCAGGACTATGACGTGGTGACCGTCACCTTGGGCGTGGCTATCGCCCAGGACACCGTCCTCTTCCAAGCAGCCGAGGCAGCGGACGGAAGCTCAGCAACGGCTGCGCCAATCCACAAGCCCGAATACATCCTCGGCACATTCGTCAAGGCTGGAGAGGGCGACTTTGAGGCTCGACTGATTCGAGGCGCAAGCCTCCGAAAGGAGACAGCACCTGTCGCAGCAGAGGTCGTGGATTTGATGAAGGGCATCACGCTCGATTAATTCATTAACAAAAAAGGAGACAAGAATCAATGGAATCACCATTATTTGACATTGACATACCTGGAATGCAGGCGACCGTCAACAAGTTCCAACCAGGAACAGGTCTCGCATGGGCTGCACTCTTCCCACTCAAGTACACCCGAAAGTTTGACTTGAAGGGCTTGGAGGGAGACGAGGGCATCCCTGTGGCAGCGGACAGAGTCGCATTCAACACCAAGGCTCCAAAGAAGACACGCCAGAAGGTCGGCACCTGGAGCGGCAAACTTAGCAAGTACGCAGTCAGCCGTGACAAGGACGAGGTAGAGATTAACGAATACCTCGACGCACAGACCCTCGCAAACACAGCAACCGAGAACCAGCAAGAGAAGCAGGAACTCGTTAACTTGGTTTACGATGACGTGACCTTTGTCCGCAAGGCGATGGACTACAAGGTGGAGCTGGACTGCATGAGAATCGCATCCAGCGGTGTGCAGACATTCCCAGCGAAGATTGAGGGCGACATGGCGACACAGGACACCATCGACTTCAATGTTCCTAAAGCCAACTTCATCGGAGTATCAATCTCCAACAAGAAGAGCAAGAACGGCGAGACAACCATCGAGGCGGTAACCTGGGATGACGAAGAGAACGCAGACGGACTCCTCGACCTCGCCAACGCACAAGACATGATAGCAAAGCAGGGACTCACCAAGCCACGCTATGCATTCATGGAGAAGTCCAAGTTCAACCAGCTCATCGCACAGAAGAAGACCGCCAAGCGACTCTACCCACAGGTGAACGACCTATCGATGATTACAGCCGACATGATTACGCTGGAGAAAATCAACGCCTACAACGAGAACCCATCGAGAGGCTATCCGCACATCATCATCCTCGACACCTATGTAACCATCGAGCATAAGGACGCAAGCCGTGAGACCATCAAGCCATGGAACGTGAACGTGGTGACACTTTCGCCAACCCAGCAGCTCGGATGGACTTATTACAAGAACGTACCTATGGTTCAGAACACCTCGGCTTTGCAGGTTTACGGAGCTTTCTTCAAGGTCACCCGATACAGCGAGGTGAACCCTCAGTCGGAGACCACGCTGGCAGAGGCATACGTGCAGCCTGCGCTCATCAACCGCAAGTCCCTTGTTTTCCTCAACACGGCAAACAAGACCTGGGCAGATGGCGAGGCAGCGACAGCCTAACCCGTAACAGAGAGACAGCATGAAGACAAGACACGCAATCAAGGCAATGAGCAGCTACCCCATACCAGCCGCAACGATTGACAACATCATCGACGAGGCAGGGCTGGACGCAGAGGCTGAAATCACCAAGAAAATGAGAGCGAGCAACGAGTTCAAGAAGGCGAAGGCACTGACCTACGCCTTCCTTGCCGAAGCACCGAACATCACCCAGGGTGGAATCAGCTACACGTTCAGCGAGGACGAACGCTCACGATTCGCCAAGAAATCGAACAGCCTGCTCGCAGAGCTGGGAGAGGACGAGGCAGGAACCGACGTTCAATGCGGCTACATTGGGGAGGATTTCTGATGATTATCCAAAATGGCTTTCTTTTCATTATCGATACCACCAAGGGGGGAATGCTTCACGGCATCCCCCAGAAGGTGGACAAAACCAAGGGAGAACCAATCCCTTGCAACATATCGAAGAACAAGAGCGACCACCAAGGCACATACCAGGACGGCAAGTTCACGCAATTTGCAGCCAAGGTACTAATCGAACCGCAGGACTTCACCGCCAAAAGAGTGAGGCTAACCGACAACCGAGGCACAGACCTCGGAGAGTTCGAGGTGCAGGACATCACCTATCTCGAAGCTGTGGACGCATTGCAGATAACCGTCTGAGGAGAATAAGACCATGCCTATAAAACCCAACTTCACGGCAAACGACATCCGCAACAGGATGAACCAGGAGATACAGCGAAGGAGACTGGCACTGATAGCCCAGCTTTTCTACATCGGGGAGGAATGCCTGACCCAGGCGAGAAGCGGACACAAGTACTTGAACCAAACAGGAAACCTTTGCAGTTCCATAGGTTACTGCATCCTCGACAATGGCAATATTATACACGAGGGAGAATGGCAAGCCGTGGCTGGAGACAAGGGCGACGGAACGGAGGGAGCCAAGCATCTGGTAAGACTGCGCCTGTATTGTATTTTTGTTGCTTCCACCGCCTGCTTCATTATCCGGCTCCACTCTGACATCCAGATTCAGCTTATCGCCACCTTCCGCAGTCAGTCGTGTCACAAGTACATTGTCCGGATAACTTACAAAGTTCTCACGAGTATAATGTGTATCCCCGTTATCATACTCAACTCCGGCAATTGCCGTATTCAGATCCAGTGTTCTCTCGTAATTTTCAACGTCTTTGTCCGAGATACCTTTAAAATCCAGATACATATTTCCGTAACTCAGATAATATCCGTATCCGTTTACTCCTGCATCATCACTTAAACCTACCAGTTCTCCACACTTACTGCTTGCTGCATCATTGTCCCCATTAGCAAACAGTTGCTGAATCTCTTTTACTGTCTGTCCGTTTCTTCCTTTTTCTTCCAGGTTTCCTCCGTTATAATCCGGACGGCTTTCGCTTGGTCCGCCGGACCAGAGTGACTTCTCATTCAACTGAATACGCTCTGTCTGCACACCACCAAATACACTTGCCCCGATTCCACTGTTTCCGATTGGAAGAGACCATTTTTCCCATCCGGCATAACTGTCTGGCGCTGCGCTTGTATATCTCAGCTTTAATTCGCTCCTGTCCTGAGATTCTTCTGCATGAACGACTGAATTGGAAACCGGAACTGCAGATGCTGCAACCAATGCTGCCAGTGCACTGGCCAGAACACGTTTTGTCTGTTTCTTTCTCCTTGTTTTCATGTATACCCTTTTTCCTCTCAAAATTTAAAATAAAATCTTACTGACTATACCTCTCTTAACCTCCTTCTTCACCTTAAACTGAAGATTTGTAATGGTTATAACATAATCAATTCGGAAAGTAAATTTACAAAACTACTACTTTATGTCATTATTTTACTGTTTCAGAAAAATGTGGCAGATTTTTAACCTTTTACACAAAAGGGACTACTCTTTCGAATAGTCCCCTGTCTCTTATTCTAATTCTTCTCCGTTGGATGCAATGACCTTCTTATACCAGTAGAAAGAATCTTTTCTGCTTCTTTCCATAGATCCGTTTCCGTCATCATCCATATCTACATAGATAAAGCCATATCGTTTTCTCATCTCTCCGGTAGATGCGCTGACAAGGTCAATACATCCCCACGGTGTAAATGCGATCAGTTCTACTCCGTCATCGATTGCCTCTGACATTGCTCTGACATGATCCTTCAAATATGCGATACGATAGTCATCATGGATGCTTCCATCCGCTTCTACAGTATCAATCGCACCGAGTCCGTTTTCTACAATCATAATCGGCACCTGATAACGTCCATAGATCTCATTCAGAATGTATCGCAGTCCGTCCGCATCCATACCCCATCCCCAGTCAGAATACTGGATGTATGGGTTTTTATATCCGAGTACCAGATTGCCTGCCCCGTCTTTTGGTGCATCTGTATGTGTCGTCTCACAGCTTGTGCTGTAGTAGGAAAAACTGAAGAAATCGGCTCTTCCTTCTTTTAAAATCTCCAAATCCTCTTCCGGGACTTCAAATGACACGCCGTCTTCTCTCCACATTCTCTTCGCAAATACCGGATAATGTCCGCGGATCATCACGTCCCCGCTGTAATAGAAATCTTCCTGCATCTTATGCTGTGCACGCAGAACATCCTGCGGATCACAAGTCAGCGGATATGTCGTCATACCTGCGATCATGCATCCTACCACATATTCCGGATACTGCTCATGAGCAAGCTTTACCGCTCTGGCGCTTGCCACAAACTGATTGTGAAGTCCTGCATACGCATTTTCCAGCATCTGTTTCGGAGCATTCGGAACGAAATTCTTCATCATCAGCTGACTGTTGATCTCATTGAATGTAAGCCAGTATCTGACCAGTCCTTTATATTCTTCAAAGATCACTTTTGCATATTTTTCAAACGCATCCACCAACTGACGGTTCGTCCATCCGCCTAACACTTCCTCCAGATACAGTGGTGTATCATAATGGCACATCGTCACAAGCGGCTCGATGTCGTATTTTCTCAGTTCTGTAAATACATTCCGGTAAAATTCGATTCCCTCACGGTTGGGCTCCTCTTCAATTCCCTTCGGGAAAATCCGGGACCAGGAAATCGACATACGGAACATCTTAAATCCCATTTCTGCAAATAATGCAATGTCTTCTTTATAATGATGATAAAAATCAATCGCCTTGTGGTTCGGATAATAATATCCGTCCAGCACTGCATAGGATGCACCTTCCGGTATCCGGGAAAATCCGCCCACCATGCCTTCTGTTCCGTCCGGCATGCGGTACGTGATCCCTCTTGATTTCTTTGCGGAACCACCTGTTGTCACATCTGTTTTGGCCGGTCCCGACGTGAATTGCTGATAGATAACTAAGCGGCGGAATCCGTTCTTT
>OGXZ01000444.1_pt1 | contig 24714 bp, 24 predicted proteins | sample 1576431 | NCBI WGS metagenome assembly OGXZ01 (sample SAMEA3541590, study PRJEB24748) | human gut metagenome | biome: human gut; feature: human-associated habitat; material: faeces | place: China | collected 2012
GCCCATATATCCGTCGGGAGCATGAGGACAGCGGCGGTTGAGATGCACACCGTGAAGATGGAACTCGCCAGTCAGCGGAAAGTGGTCGTGCAGCACTATGCGGCTATGCCATCGCTTGGGAATCTGCCGTAGCAGCTCTCTGCATGCCTCAATCGTTGAGCTTGGCTTGCGCAGGTGCAGCAAGTCGAGTCCGTGACCGAACAGTCGGTCTATGAAAAGAGCCTCTCCCGACATGAAGTCGGGAGAGGTTATTACGATCCATTTCATTGTGGAAATATGTAGTGATTGCTCAGGGGGTGCACTTGTCTCAAGTGCACCAACCAAGCAAGAAGTGCACCAATCAAGCAAGAAGTGCCCTCCCTGCTTACTTCTTCAGTTTCTCGATAATCATATCAGCAACCTTCTTGCCCGAAAGCATCATGCCGCCGAAGATAGGTCCCATGCGAGGAGTGCCGGCAACGGCAGACGAAGCCATGCCGCAGACATACAGACCAGGATATACCTCGCGTGTGCCCTCTACTACCATGCGCTCGCCCTCTACTACGTCGAGCGAACGCTCGCCGATAACGCCGCCAGTCGCGGTGTCGAGCTGTATGCCGTTCTTGCGTGCTACCACCTTGCACATCTCGCTGTCGTGACCAGTGCCGTCGATGACGCACTTAGCCATGATGTTAAGCGGGTCTACGTGCAGACCTTCGCGCAGCACCGGAGTCCAGTTGACTACCACACCGCTCACCACGTTGTTCTTGAACACCACGTCCTCTACCGAGTAGCAGTTGAAGATGGTAGCGCCAGCGTGCACGGCGTGATAGAGCAGCGACGATGTGCTCTCTACAGAGTCGATAGTGTAGAGTCCGTCCTCGAATGCCTCGTAGTTGATGTCGAAATCCTTGACGATATGCATCGCCTCCTCCTGAATGACAATCTGGTTGAACATCATTGCGCCGCCCCACATGCCGCCGCCGGGAGAGAGCTTACGGTCGAACAGAGCCACTTTCAGTCCGGCTTTAGCCAGATAGTAAGCGGCAACGATGCCTGAAGGACCGCCGCCAACAATGGCTACATCAAGGTCCAAATTGTTCTGAAGCTTGTCGAAATAAGTAGTGATAATACCTTTTGATACTTGTGTTTCAATCATTTTATTAAGTGTTTATTGGGTTTTTATATTCTTTTTCTTTTCTCTCAGCCGTTTTACTTGCCCTCCTGACAACTCTTGAGCGAGTGGCTGATGCGTGCAGCACAGAAATTAGGACCGCACATCGTGCAGTAGTTGGCGTCAACGTTGTTGCTCGACTTGTAGTATTCGAGTGCACGCTCCGGGTCGAGCGCCAAGTTGAACTGGTCTTTCCAGCGGAAGTCGTAACGAGCCTTGCTCAAAGCGTTGTCGCGTACGGTAGCTCCGGGGTGACCCTTAGCCAAGTCGGCAGCATGAGCCGCAATCTTATACGTTACGACACCGATGCGTACGTCCTCCTTCTCGGGCAGAGCGAGGTGCTCCTTCGGCGTAACGTAGCAGAGCATAGCCGTTCCGTACCAGCCAATCATTGCAGCGCCGATGGCAGAAGTGATGTGGTCGTAAGCCGGAGCGATGTCTGTAACGAGCGGACCGAGCGTATAGAACGGTGCACCATGACACTTCTCGATCTGTCGCTCCATGTTCTCCTTGATCTTGTGCATAGGCACGTGTCCCGGACCCTCGATGAACGCCTGCACGTTCTTAGCCCAAGCACGCTCAACCAGTTCGCCCATAGTGTCGAGCTCGGCAAACTGCGCAGCGTCGTTGGCGTCGTATGTAGAACCGGGGCGCAAACCATCGCCCAAAGAGATGGCTACATCGTACTTGGCGCAGATGTCGCAGATGTCGTCGAAGTGCTCGTAGAGGAAACTCTCCTTCTGATGCACCTTGCACCACTTGGAGATGATGCTGCCGCCGCGGCTCACGATGCCCGTAAGACGAGTGTCGGCGAGGTGGATGTTCTGTAGACGAATGCCGCAGTGGATGGTGAAGTAGTCGACACCCTGCTCGCACTGCTCAATCAATGTGTCGCGGAATATCTCCCAAGTGAGGTCTTCTGCCTTGCCGTTCACCTTCTCGAACGCCTGATACATAGGCACAGTGCCTACCGGAACCGGACAGTTGCGCAGAATCCACTCGCGTGTTTCGTGTATGTCGTTGCCCGTTGAGAGGTCCATCAATGTGTCGCCGCCCCATTTGCAGCTCCATACAGCCTTCTCAACCTCCTCCTGCATGCCGGAAGTGGTGGCAGAGTTGCCGATGTTGGTGTTAATCTTCACGAGGAAGTTGGTGCCGATTATCATTGGCTCCGACTCCGGGTGCTTTCTGTTGGCAGGAATCACGGCTCTGCCTTCGGCTATCTCCTTGCATACGAATGCCGGAGTGATGTGTGTCTTGATGCCAAGCTCCTCGCAGTTCATGTTCTCGCGGATGGCTACATACTCCATCTCCTGCGTGATGACGCCCTGCTTGGCGAAGTACATCTGTGTCTCGCCCTCTTTGCGCCCGTCTATCCACGACTGGCGCAGCTTCGGCAGACCCTTCTCCAGGTCTATTTCCACGTTAGGGTCGCTGTACGGACCGCTTGTGTCGTATACGTACACCGGATCGTTAGGCTCGACGCGACGCTCGCCGCCCTCTACTGTGATGGTAGGCGTAAGGCTCACTTTGCGCATACCCACCTTAATCTCGGGGTAGAGCTTGCCGCTGAGATACACCTTCTCGGAAGAAGGATAGTTGAATTTGATATTTGTTTCCATTATCTGTTTGGTTTTATAAGGCTTATAAATTGTTTCATTTCTTCTGCAGGGCTTTCGGCGTTCAGAATGCCGCCGCTTACGGCGATGCCCGTCACGCCGGTCTGCATTATGTCGGCGATGTCCGTCTTCAGTATGCCGCCGATGGCTACGATGGGCAGATCGATGCCGTGCGTCTTCATGTCGCTGACGATGCGCTTGTAGCCTTCCAGACCCAACACCGGCGAGAGGTTTTTCTTTGTCGTGGTGAAGCGGAACGGACCGCAGCCTATGTAGTCGGCACCTTGCCGGTGCAGACGCTCAATGTCTTCGAAGGTGTTAGCCGTGCCGCCGATTATTCTGTCGTTGCCGAGCAGCCTACGCGCCTCGTCAACCGGCATGTCGTTCTTGCCGAGATGCACGCCGTCGGCTCCGCAGCGCTCCACAAGCTCCACATGGTCGTCGAGAACGAACACCGCTTCGTGCTCTCTGCACAACTTGCCAATCTGTTCGGCTGCAGCCACGAACTCCTCTTCCGAGGCGTCCTTCATGCGCAGCTGAACCCATCGGCATCCGCCTTCAAGTGCCAAGCGAGCGCCCTCTACATATCCGTAGCGTTCGTTGGAATGAGTAATAAACTGTATCATAGGATAATTTGTTTTTCGGGATTGAACAAATGGTTAACCGGTCCGTGACCTTCGCCGATGTGCACATCCTTGCCAGCTTCCAAGGCCTGCGAAAGGTAAGTCTTGGCTTGCGCTACGGCGTCAGCCAATGCAAGTCCGCGAGCCATGAAAGCAGCGATGGCAGAAGACAACGTGCAGCCCGTGCCGTGCGTGTTGCGTGTGGCTATCGCTTCGTGAACGAACGAGCAAACCTCGTCGTTCGGCAGGTACAGCTTGTCTACCTTCCTGCCCTCAAGATGTCCGCCCTTGATAAGCACAGCCTTGCAGCCCAATGCCAAAATGCTGCGTCCTGCAGCATCCATGTCATCAATAGAGCGGATAGAGAGGTTGGAGAGCACTTCCGCTTCGGGAATGTTCGGCGTGAGTAGGGTAGCCATAGGGAGCAAGCGACTGCAGAACGTGCCCAAAGCGTCCTTCTGCATGAGCATCGAACCGCTCGTAGACACCATTACCGGGTCGACGACGAGCTTTTGCGGAGAATACTGTTGCAGTGTGTCGGCAATAGCCAGGATAGTAGCCTGGTCGTTCACCATTCCTACCTTTATAGCCGTGGGCTTTATGTCGTCCATAACCGCCCGTATCTGTCCTGCCACAATCTCCGGCTGTATGGCTTGAATGGCTTGCACGCCCAATGTGTTCTGCACCGTGACGGACGTTATGGCGGAAGCGGCATAAACGCCTAAAGCCGACATCGTCTTAATGTCAGCCTGAACGCCCGCTCCGCCACAACTATCGGAACCGGCAATGGTAAGTGCGCAAATGTACCTCATGCTCTTTGTCTTTTTTTTATTTGGAGGCGCATCCGTTGGTCTTACTACCAAAAGAAAATACGGAATAGAAACAGCTCCGAGCATCACGTCATACCTTATATAATAAGTATGGATGTCTGAAGCAATCCCTGCGGCAGCATTATCTGCGTCAGGTTCTATGGGTATAATCTCAGCAACACAATCGTGAAGCACCCCTTATTTCTTGTTTGTCGAATTAAAACGTTGACAAAAGTAACCAATTATTAGTGAAAACAGCAATAAGCAAATATAATTTAAGATTTATTCACGCTCTCAACTTTTGTGGCTTTCGCAAACAAGATGTAATTTTGCACTTGCTAAAAACATTACACCAGAAGCGTATGAACAAAGATATAATAGACAGGCTGAACGAATTGGGCGGCAGCGGAGAATCTTTTCTGTTCGTTGTCGACTACAAAGGCGACAAGGCTTATATTAAGACACTCGCGGAGATTGACCCTTGCGAGTGTCTCTACGACTTCGGCAGTCATACCAACGCCGTTGAAGGCAGCACCAGTCTACTTCCTGCTGAGATAGAATGGGAGGTGGAGGCACCGAAGTACGACGAATACGAGCGCAGCTTCAACATCGTGAAGAACAATATGCTGGCTGGCAATAGCTATCTCGCCAACCTAACATGCCAGGTGGCGGTGCGCTGCAACCTTTCTATTGAGGACATCTTCCGCCACTCGAAAGGCAAGTACAAGTTGCTTCTGAACAATCCGTCGCAAGGCATCGGTCGGTTCGTGTGCTTCTCGCCCGAAACATTCGTGCAGATAAGAGGCGGCAGAATCTATTCCTACCCTATGAAGGGCACAATCGACGCTGCGTTGCCCGACGCCGAACAGGTGCTGATGGACGACAAGAAGGAAGCAGCAGAACATGCAACCATTGTAGACCTGATACGTAACGATCTGAACACGGTGGCTGAGGATGTGAAGGTAGAGAAGTTCCGCTTCGTGGACGTTCTGCACACCAATAAGGGCGACATCTTGCAGACAAGTTCGGAGATAAGCGGCAAGTTGCCCTCCGACTACACGCAGCGCATCGGAGACATACTCGCAGCGCAACTGCCTGCCGGGAGCATAACGGGTGCGCCTAAGAAGAAAACCTGCCAGATAATAGACGAAGCCGAGACATACCAGCGCGGATTCTATACCGGCATCATGGGAATATACAGTAACGGCGAACTTGACTCTGCCGTAATGATACGATTCGTAGAGCAGACCGACAAGGGAATGTTCTTCAAGGCAGGCGGCGGCATCACGTCGCAGAGCCAGTGCATAAAGGAATACGAGGAGGTGCTGCAAAAGGTGTATCTCCCGATAACAAAATAGACGCAAGTGATAATGCAGCAGTTTGTAGAAACAATAAAGATAAAGGACGGAAAGGCGCTGAACCTAAGTTTTCATCAGTCAAGAATGTGCCGCACGATGCGCCACTTCTTTGCCGATGCGCCGGTGCCTGCGCTCGCCGACGTACTGTCGCCCACGCCCGACATGCAGTTCTACAAGGCAAGGGTCTTGTACGATGGACAGGGCGTTGTAGATGTGCAATACGCACCATATACAATGCGCGAGATACGCAGTCTGAAGGTGGTTGTGGACGACCGGATAGACTACTCGTTCAAGAGCGCAGACCGCAGTAGTCTTAATCGTCTTACAGCACAGAAGGGCGACTGCGACGAGATAATAATCGTAAAGAACGGGCTGGTTACGGACACCTCGTTCACAAACATCGCTGTGTTCGACGGCGAGCAATGGCTTACGCCCAGACATCCGCTTCTCATGGGCACAAAGCGCGCCAGTCTGCTCGAAAAACACATCCTGAAAGAAGCGGATATAAGCGTAGAAACGTTGATGAAAGCGCAGAAAGTGAGCCTCATCAACGCTATGATTGATTTGGGTGAGCGTGAAATAGCCTTAGAGAATGTCATAGGATTCCGTCCGCCGTCCAATCAGATTCCGTCCGCCGTCCAATCAGATTCCGTTCGCCGTCCAATCAGATTCCGTTCGCTACGTACCGACTTCTAATGAGTGATAAAGTTGCGAATCATGCGCCTTCCTTCCGTAGTGAGTATCGACTCGGGGTGGAACTGTATGCCGTGCACATCGTAGGTGCGGTGTCTTAGCGCCATTACCAGTCCTTCTTCGCTCAACGCCGTCACTTCCAGTTCGGCAGGAAATTTGTTCTGCTTCACAACCCACGAGTGGTAGCGACCCACAAGTATGTTGTCGGGCATATCGCTGAAGATATAATCGTCGGCAACGATGCTCACCTTCGACTGTATGCCGTGGAACACCGTTGGCAGGTTGTGAATCTCGGCGCCGAACACTTCGCCGATAGCCTGCTCGCCGAGGCAAACGCCAAGAATGGGCTTCGTTGGAGCGTACCGGCGTATGACGGCTTTCAGCAAGCCAGCCTCTTCGGGCACGCCCGGACCAGGCGAGAGTATAATCTTGTCGAAACGCTCCACGTCGTCAAGCTCGAAGCGGTCGTTATGCCAAACGGTTACGTTCACATCTGCGCCTCCTTCTTCGGTTATGTACTGAAATAGATTGTATGTGAAAGAGTCGTAATTGTCAATGAGTAGTATATTCATACAAACAAAGGTATTACAATATTTCTGAATATCAAAATTTTATTTGTAACTTTGCAGAAATTATATACAACAACTATCAGAGTTTTTATATCGTAAAAATGCATACAAGAGAAGAAAAACTGAAAGCGTTCGGACGTATGCTCGATGTGCTCGACACATTACGCGAGAAATGCCCGTGGGACCGCAAGCAGACCAATGAGTCGTTGCGCCCGAATACCATAGAAGAAACTTACGAACTGTGCGACGCTCTGCTGAAAGACGACGAGCCGAACATCTGCAAGGAGCTTGGCGACGTGCTGCTGCACGTGGGCTTCTACGCACGAATCGGAGAGGAGAAGGGCGAATTCGATATCGCCGACGTGTGCGACAAACTCGTAGACAAGCTCATCTACCGCCATCCGCATGTATACCATCCATCGCAGGTTGGTGCGCCCGACCCGAAGCCGCTGCCTTACGGCGAGCAGGCAGACGAGCATCTGGAGAACACAGCGAAGACTTCGCAGCAGGTGACGGAGAAGTGGGAGCAGCTGAAGCTGAAGGAGAAGGACGGCAACAAGAGTGTGCTTGCCGGTGTGCCCGACGCTCTGCCCTCGCTCATCAAGGCTTACCGCGTGCAGGACAAGGCGCGCAATGTGGGCTTCGACTGGGAAGACAAGGGCGATGTATGGGCTAAGGTGCGCGAGGAACTCGGCGAACTGGAGACAGAACTGCGCCGTGAGGACAAGGAGCGCTCTACAGAGGAGTTCGGCGACTTCCTCTTCTCGCTCATCAACGCTGCACGTCTATACAAGATTAATCCGGACACGGCTCTCGAAAAGACAAACGCCAAGTTCATTCGCCGCTTCAACTATATTGAGCAGCACAGCATAAAGATTGGCAAGCCGCTGAAGGATATGACGCTCGGTGAGATGGACGCGCTCTGGAATGAGGCGAAAAACAACGAATAACCATTTAAATAAGGATATTATGAAGAGTCTTGAAATATTGCTGCGCCCTTTCTGTAAGGGAGGCGTAGCGCTTCTGTTCCTCGTCTTGCTTATGGCTGCCTGCAACGGTAAGCCGGAGAAAGCGCAGCCGGAGAATGCAGCCGAGGCTGAGGAGGTGAACGACACCACCGTCTACGGCGTGTGTGGCGAAGGTACATCAATGCACTCGCTCGAACTGATTACGTCTGCCGGCGATACGCTCGTCTATACGCTTCTCGATCAGGACGCAGAGACCGAGGTGGAGACTCCGTCTGACGTGAAGGGCGGACTCATGGCTGGCGACAAGATGGCTGTGACGGGTCATAAGACGGCTGACGAACTGGTGGCTGATCGGGTGATAAACGTTACATCGCTGCTCGGACATTGGACAAGCATCGACAAGAACTTCACGATAGAGGAGGGCGGAACGGTGCACTCTGCCGTTAAGGCTGAGACCAATACGTGGACTTCATGGAAGATTCTCAACGGCAGTCTACTGCTCAACCGCGACACGTTCGCCATTGATGGTCTGAGCGCCGACTCGCTCTATCTGGAGAACGCAAATGGCATCTTTACATTCAAGAGACAGAAGTAGAGAGCCGCTCTTTAAACGAAAGAATAATCTCTGCTTTTAAACGAAAGAAGTAAGAAAAACAAGTGGAGATAGTGTAAAACTATGGAACCATTCAAGATACATATACTTGGTTGCGGCAGTGCGTTGCCCACGTTGCGCCATAATCCTTCGGCGCAGGTGGTGGAGATACGCGAGAAGCAGTTTCTCGTCGATTGCGGTGAGGGCACTCAGTTGCAGATGCGCCGTTCGAAGATAGGCTTCAACCGCCTTTGCGCTGTGTTCATCAGTCATATTCACGGCGACCATTGCTTCGGACTCATCGGTATGCTCTCGTCGTTCGGCTTGCTCGGACGCACCATGCCGCTTGCTATCTATGCGCCGAAAGAACTGAAGCCGGTGCTCGACATGCTGCTGGAGACATTCTGCAACGATTTCGACTACGAGATACAGTTTCATGCCGTAGATACGAAGAAGCGTGCAGTCATCTACGAGGATCGCAGTCTGACTGTCGAGTCTATTCCGCTGAAGCATCGTGAGCCGTGCGCCGGTTTCCTCTTCCGCGAGAAGCCGACGCTGCCGCATATACGCCGCGACATGATAGACTTCTACCATATCCCCGTGTCGCAGATTAACAACATAAAGAACGGCGCGTCGTGGACCGACGAAGATGGCAACGTGATACCGAGCAGTAGACTGACACGCCCTGCCGACCCGCCGCGCAGTTATGCTTACTGCAGCGACACTTGCTATCTGCCCGAACTGCATAAGCAGCTTGAGGGCACAACGTGCATCTATCACGAGACGACGTATGCTACGGAGGATGCGGAGAAGGCTATGAAGTATTGTCATAGTACGGCGGCGCAGGCGGCGCAGGTGGCTCGCGACGCTCACGCAGGACGTCTGCTGCTGGGTCATTACAGCTCTAAATACGACAATGAGCAGGTGCTTCTTGATGAGGCTCGCGCTGTGTTCCCTGCGTCTGAACTGACGCGAGAGGGCATGGTCGTGGAACTGAAGTAATAAAAATATGCGAGCATAGGTCTTCGATTTGCACTATCTTTAAATAAGATAGGCTGCATCTCAACAATAAAAATATGCGAGCATATTTTGTATTGTCTTCGATTTGCACTATCTTTGCATACAAATAACGTTATATGGGAATTTTTGGATTTTTTAATAAGAACAAGAAAGAAGTTCTTGACAATGGTCTGGAGAAGACAAAACACAGCGTCTTCGACAAGATTTCTCGTGCTGTCATGGGTAAGTCAACTGTCGACGACGAAGTGCTCGATAATCTTGAGGAGGCTCTTATCACATCGGATATCGGTGTTGACACAACCCTGAAGATTATCAAGCGCATCGAGGAACGTGTGGCACGCGACAAGTATGTGTCTACGTCGGAACTTAACAATATCATGCGCGACGAGATTGCATCGCTGCTCACCGAGAATAACACTGCTGACAACGAGGATTGGGAATTGCCTACCGATCACCGTCCGTACGTCATTCTTGTTGTAGGTGTGAACGGCGTTGGCAAGACAACTACCATTGGCAAACTGGCTTATCAGTTCAAAAAATCGGGCAAGAAGGTGTATCTCGGTGCTGCCGACACATTCCGTGCTGCTGCCGTAGAGCAGATTTGCATCTGGGGCGAGCGCGTAGGTGTGCCCGTTGTGAAGCAGCAGATGGGTGCCGACCCTGCCTCCGTAGCTTTCGACACCCTGTCTTCGGCTAAGGCTAACGGCGCCGACGTCGTAATCATCGACACCGCAGGACGTCTGCATAACAAGGTGGGCTTGATGAACGAGCTGAAGAAGATAAAGGATGTTATGAAGAAGGTGCTGCCCGAAGCACCAGACGAAGTGCTGCTCGTGCTTGACGGCAGTACCGGTCAGAACGCTTTCGAACAGGCAAAGCAGTTCTCGCAGGTTACACAGATCACATCGCTTGCCATCACTAAGCTCGACGGAACAGCGAAGGGTGGTGTGGTTATCGGCATAAGCGACCAGCTTAAGGTGCCGGTGAAGTATATCGGACTCGGCGAGTCGATGGAGGCATTGCAGCTTTTCAACAAGCGTCAGTTCGTCGATTCGTTGTTCAAGAAGTAATTATGAAGAAAGGACAGGTAGACATTATAACTATGGGCTGCTCAAAGAACCTTGTCGACAGCGAGAAGCTGATGACACTTTTCGAGCAGGCTGGATATCATTGCACCCACGATGCTAAGCGCATCGAGGGTGAAATTGTTGTTATCAACACTTGCGGCTTCATTGAGGACGCAAAGCAGGAGAGCATCGACACCATTCTCGAACTCGTTCAGGCTAAGGAAGAGGGCAAGATAAGCAAACTCTTCGTTATGGGTTGTCTCTCGCAGCGCTATCAAAAGGAGCTCGAGGAGGAGATTCCGCAGGTGGACAAATATTACGGCAAGTTCAACTTCAAGCAGTTGCTTACCGACCTCGGCAAACCCGAAGAGCCTACATGCTCTGGCGCTCGCCATATCACTACGCCGCATCACTATGCCTACATAAAGATTAGCGAAGGATGCGACCGCCGTTGTGCCTATTGTGCTATACCTATCATCACAGGTAAGCATGTCAGCCGTCCGAAGGAGGAGATTCTGGAGGAGGTGCGCGAACTCGTGGCTGATGGCGTGAAGGAGTTCCAGATAATCGCTCAGGAACTCACATATTATGGTGTGGACATCGATGGCAAGCGTCACATCGCCGATCTTATCTCTGACATTGCAGATATAAAGGGCGTAAAGTGGATTCGTCTGCACTACGCTTATCCTAACCAGTTCCCATTCGAACTGCTTGACGTTATTCGCGAGAAGCCTAACGTTTGCAAGTATCTCGATATCGCTCTGCAGCACATCTCCGACAATATGCTCACACGTATGCACCGCCATGTTACAAAGGCAGAGACAATGGAGTTCATCGAGCGCATCCGCAAGGAGGTGCCGGGTCTGCATCTGCGTACAACGCTGCTTGTCGGATTCCCTGGCGAGACAGAGGAAGACTTCAAGGAACTTGTAGAGTTCGTGAAGTTGGCACGCTTCGAACGTATGGGTGCTTTCGCCTACTCAGAGGAGGAAGGCACATACAGCGCCGAACATTACGAGGACGATGTGCCTGCTGAGGTTAAGCAGCGCCGTCTCGACAAGCTCATGGCTGTGCAGCAGCGCATCAGTGCTGAGGTGGAAGCGGCTAAGGTAGGCAGCGTTCTAAAGACCATAATCGACCGCAAGGAGGGCGATTACTATGTAGGTCGTACGGAGTTCTGCTCGCCTGAGGTAGACCCGGAGGTGCTCATCAAGGCTACGCGCCGTCTGCGTGTCGGCTCGTTCTACGATGTGCACATCACAGACAGTGACGACTTCGACCTCTATGGCGAAGTGGAATAAATAGTATCATCACAATCTTACACAATCTCACCTTATATTATATATGAACAATAAGGAATACATCACCGAGTTGTCTCGTCGTACTGGATATTCGCAGGAGAACACCCAGCGCATGGTGCGTTGCGTGTTGGAGTCTATTGCCTCTACGTTCGATGAAGGTGAGAATGTGTCTGTGCCCGATTTCGGCACTTTCGAACTGAAGAAACGCATGGAACGCATCGTTGTCAATCCGTCTACGGGACAGCGTATGCTCGTTCCGCCGAAGATTGTGCTCAACTTCAAGCCGGCTTCTTCCGTGAAGAACAAGATGAAGAAAGGAGACGACGCGAATGGCTAAGGTGAACGATTTTGCTCGCGAACTGAGTGAGAAGTACGGCTTGTCGCTTGGTGACGCTTCCGACTTTGTCAGCGCAATGTTCGATGTCGTTAAGGAAGAACTTGACGGCGCCGACAGTTCGGTGAAGATAAAAGGCTTCGGCACTTTCAAGGTGTCGGCAGTTGGTGCACGCGCCAGTGTCGACGTAAATACCGGCGAACGTATCATTATAGATGGACGCAACAAAATTTCGTTTACTCCCGAGGTCTTGCTGCGCGATCGTGTGAACCGTCCGTTCGTGCAGTTCGAGACCGTCGTGCTCAACGATGGCGTCGACTTTTCTGAGATTGAAGAGGAAAGCGAGGAAGAACTTGATTCTGTATCAGAAACGGAACCTCAGGGGGTGCAGTTGTCCCCAACTGCACCAACCAGTCAGTCAACCGATCAGTCAACCGACCAGCCCGCACCTGCAGAGCAACCTCAGGGGGTGCAGTTGTCCCCAACTGCACCAACCAGTCAGTCAACAGATCATTATTCTTCCTCTGAAACAGCATCAAAGGCTGTAAACACAGAGGAGCATCGTGATATGGCTCGCCGTCTGATGACGCCAAAGACTGAAACTATAGAAGAAGACAGTGAGGAATTGGACGACAAAACAACCGCAACAGCCCCTGAAGCAGACGATGAAGGCATAGTAATAGGCGGATGCAGACAGCGCAGTCCGCGTATTATGTATGTCCTTACCATCGCCTCGTTCCTTATACTCGTTAGTCTTGGCATCGGCATGTACTTTCTCTATCAGCGTATTGAGGAGAAAAACCATGTGATAGATCGACTTGAGAGTCGCCTTTACGCTCAGCAGGAAGCTGCGGAGCGCGCTGACGCACAGCCCGCTGTAGCAGTCAAGGATACGATTGTGTCCAATGATTCATTGCATGCTGCAGAGTTGCGTGCTGCAGAAAAGGCGAAGAAGGATTCTATAGCTGCGTCAAAGTCGGCAGCAGAAGCCAAGGCATCTCAGTCTTCTGCTGCACCCTCAACCGCCACTACACCTTCCGATTACAACTACGATACTCGCGTGCGCACAGGCGCATATATAATAGTAGGTGTAGCCAAGACCGTGACCGTTCAGCCCGGTCAGACCCTCGCTTCGATAAGTAAGGCTTATCTCGGCGAAGGCATGGAATGCTACGTCGAGGTGCTTAACAATCGCCATAGTGTAAAGGCTGGCGAAAAGTTAAAAATACCCCAACTGAAGCTAAAACCGCGTAAAAGATAAAGTAAGAGTAACATTTTGTAAATTTTTGCTTGTTACTTTCAAAAATAAATTGTAACTTCGCCTGCGAAATATTAATCAAACTTTTATTAACTTAATAACAAACAGGCAGATGAAGAAATACAACTTTAATGCAGGACCTTCTATTCTTCCTCGCGAAGTGATCGAAAACACAGCAAAACAGATTTTGGATTTTAACGGTTCAGGTCTTTCTTTGGCTGAGATTAGCCATCGTGCAAAAGATTTTCAACCGGTTGTTGATGAGGCAGTTGCTCTCATCAAGGAACTCTTGAAGGTGCCAGAAGGCTACTCTGTATTGTTCCTCGGTGGTGGTGCTTCTTTGGAATTCTGCATGGTTCCTTTCAACTTCCTTATCAAGAAGGCAGGCTATCTCAACACAGGTACATGGGCAAAGAAGGCTTTGAAAGAGGCTAAGCTCATCGGAGAAGCTGTAGAAGTAGCATCGTCTGCTGACGCTGGCTATACCTTCTATCCGAAGGATTACGAATGCCCGACAGACCTCGACTATTTGCATATCACAACAAACAATACTATTTATGGTACCGAAATCCGCAAGGAGCCGGAAGTACCCGTAAGACTTATCGGCGATATGTCTTCTGATATCTTCAGCCGTCCTATCGACGTCGCTAAGTACGACTGCATCTATGCTGGCGCCCAGAAGAACCTCGCTATGGCTGGTGTTACCCTCATCATCGTAAAGGATGACTGCTTGGGTAAGGCTCCGCGTCAGATTCCTACAATGCTCGACTACCGTACACACGTAGAGAAGGGCTCTATGTTCAACACACCTCCAGTAGTTCCTATCTACTGCGCTCTCGAGACACTGCGCTGGATCAAGGCTCAGGGTGGAGTAGAGGAGATGGCACGCCGTGCTGAGGCTCGCGCAAAGGTGCTCTACGACGAAATCGACCGCAACAAGTTGTTCCGTGGTACAGTAGAGAAGGATTCTCGTTCTTTGATGAACATCTGCTTCGTTATGAACGACGAGTACAAGGATCTTGAGAAGCCGTTCTTAGAGTACGCTACACAGCGTGGCATGGTCGGCATCAAGGGTCACCGTTCGGTAGGTGGCTTCCGCGCAAGCTGCTACAACGCTATGCCTATGGAAGGCGTTGAGGCTCTCGTTAAGTGCATGCAGGATTTTGAAAAGGAACATTAATAAATAGTAGCTATGAAAGTATTAGTGGCAACAGAGAAACCGTTTGCAAAGGCAGCGGTTGATGGCATTAAGGCTGAGATAGAAGGTGCAGGCAACGAACTCGTTTTGCTTGAGAAATATACAGAAAAGCAGCAGCTTCTCGACGCTGTGGCTGACGCTGACGCAATGATCGTGCGCTCAGACAAGGTTACACCTGAGGTGCTCGACGCTGCAAAGCAGCTTAAGATTGTTGTACGTGCCGGTGCTGGTTACGACAATGTCGATTGTGCTTACGCTAAGGAGAAGAACGTTGTTGTTGAGAACACACCTGGTCAGAACTCTAATGCTGTGGCTGAGCTCGTATTCGGTTTGCTCGTTTACGGCGTGCGCAACTTCTACAATGGCAAGTCGGGTAGCGAGTTGAAGGGCAAGAAGCTTGGTATTCTCGCGTTCGGCAACGTAGGTAGAAACGTGGCTCGCATTGCTAAGGGCTTCGAAATGGAAGTTTACGCTTACGACGCTTTCTGCCCGAAGGAGGCTATCGAGGCAGCTGGCGTTAAGGCCGTTGACTCTCAGGACGCTCTCTTCGAGAACTGCGACATCGTTTCGCTGCACATCCCTGCTACTCCTGAAACAAAGCAGAGCATCAACGCTGCTCTTGTTGGCAAGCTCCACAAGAACGGCATCCTCATCAACACAGCTCGTAAGGAAGTTATCAACGAACCCGAACTCCTTGCCCTTATGGCAGAACGCACCGACCTGAAGTTCATCACAGACATCATGCCGGATGCTAACGAAGAGTTCCAGAAGTTCGAAGGCAGATACTTCTCTACACCTAAGAAGATGGGTGCTCAGACAGCAGAGGCTAACACCAACGCTGGTATCGCAGCTGCTAAGCAGATCAACGCTTTCTTCGCTGACGGCTGCACTAAGTTCCAAGTTAACAAGTAATTAAGTAAAAATCCCCGATAACCCCACCCCTTTGCCCCATAGGGAGGACATAGTGGTGGGGTTTTTAAAATATATCACACAATGGCAACAGTAAAACCATTCCGTGGCGTACGTCCACCGCAAGACCTTGTTGAAGAGATAGCATCACGTCCTTATGACGTGCTCGATAGTGAAGAGGCAAGAGTAGAGGCTGGCGATAACGAGAAGAGTCTTTATCATATTATTAAGCCGGAGATCGACTTCGAGCCGGGCACAAGCGAGTACGATCCGCGCGTTTACGAGAAGGCTGCCGCTAACTTCAAGATGTTCCAGGAGAAGGGTTGGCTTCGTCAGGACGCAGACGAGAACTATTATATCTACGCTCAGACCATGAACGGCAAGACTCAGTACGGACTTGTTGTGGGTGCTTTCGTCAACGATTATCTCGATGGCACAATCAAGAAGCACGAGCTGACACGCCGCGACAAGGAGGAAGACCGCATGAAGCATGTTCGCGTCAACGACGCTAACATCGAACCGGTGTTCTTCGCTTATCCTGACAACGAGGTGCTCGATGCGCTCATCAAGCGCTACGCTGCAACAAAGCCCGAGTACGACTTCGTTGCTCCCGACGACGGCTTCGGCCATCAGCTCTGGGTTGTCAGCGACAAGGCAGATATCGACGTAATCACCAAGGAGTTTGCTAAGATGCCGGCTCTCTACATCGCCGACGGCCACCATCGCAGCGCCGCAGCTGCTCTCGTTGGCGCAGAGAAGGCTAAGAACAATCCTAATCACAAGGGCGACGAGGAGTACAACTACTTCATGGCTGTTTGCTTCCAGGCATCGCAGCTCACCGTGCTCGACTATAACCGAGTTGTTAAGGACCTCAACGGACTTACATCAGAGCAGTTCCTCGACGCTTTGCGCGAGAACTTCGAGGTTGAGGACAAGGGTGAGGCTATCTACAAGCCGCAGCACCTGCACGAGTTCTCACTCTACCTCGATGGTCACTGGTTTGCTCTCAATGCCAAGCAGGGCACATACGACGACCACGACCCGATCGGCGTTCTCGATGTAGACATCTCGAGTCGTCTTATCCTCGACAAGGTTCTCGGCATCACCGACCTGCGTTCAGATAAGCGCATCGACTTCGTAGGTGGTCTCCGCGGTCTCGAAGAACTGAAGCGTCGAGTAGACAGCGGCGAGATGCGTATGGCGCTCGCCCTCTATCCGGTTTCAATGAAGCAGATTATTGACATCGCCGACAGCGGAAAGATCATGCCGCCGAAGGCAACATGGTTTGAGCCTAAGCTTCGCTCAGGACTCGTCATCCACAAGCTGTCGTAACATATTAGTAGATAAGTGAATAAGCAACGAGTAGACAAGGTGGTTTGCATAAACATTTGTTATGCATCTCGCCTTGTCTACTTGTCAATTTAATATCAATGGAGCAAAAAGACGAATTTCTTACAATCACAGACACACCCGCAGAAGGCTTTTACAGCGAGAAACGCAGTAAGTTTCTCGCTTTTGCCTTTCATGTCACTTCTGAGGAGGAGGTGAAGCAATACGTAGCAGAGTTTCGCAAGAAGTATTATGACGCACGCCATGTGTGCTGGGCATATATGCTCGGTGCCGAACGCACCGATTTCCGTGCCAACGACGACGGCGAGCCGAGCAGCACAGCTGGCAAGCCCATCCTCGGACAGATCAACAAGAACGAGCTGACCGACATTCTTATCATCGTCGTGCGCTATTACGGAGGTGTCAATCTTGGCACAAGCGGACTTATTGTTGCCTATCGCACTGCAGCGGCTGAGGCAATAGCCAACGCAGAGATTGTAAGTCAGTTCGTAGAGGAGGAGGTTGTTTTCGATTTTCCTTACATTATGATGAACGACGTAATGAAAATCATCAAGGATATGTCGCCGCGCATCATCAGCCAGACCTACGACAATACCTGCGATATGAAACTCTCAATTCGTAAGTCGGAGGCTCCAATGCTTAAAGCCAAGTTTGATAAACTTGCGTTTAAAGACGATTAGTTGGAAATATCCCCCAAATCTTCCATGATCGCCGTAACCATCACATTATAAGCATAATAAAGGCTGGAAGATTTCCATAAAAATGGGAAATTTTCCAGCCTATCTTCCAGTTTTATTTGGCTATCTTCCAGCTGTTATTTACAACATTGCAGCCGCAGAACGTATTTTGCTTAAGATTGTAGATAAGTGAGAGTCTTGTCTTGCTGTCTGAAGGTTATATTCACTCTGCATATTTACGAGCATATACGCCTTTATGCCAAGAGCCGCCTCAATGCGCAAAGCATAATCGGTAGTCATGGGACGTTTGCAATTAAGAATCTCATTAAAAACTGTGTAAGAACAGTCAATTATCATTGCAAATTTGCGTTGAGATATTCCACGTGCCTCAAGCTCATCTTTTACTATCTCGCCTGGATGTACTGGGGATGACGGCACCAAATCACTTATGTTATATGTTTTTATACTTTCCATATTGTTTACTTATAATGATTGCTAATATCTAACAGACGGCATACTTTTATTGTTATGTCGTCAATATTATCTTTGACTATAAATTCCAAGCGATACTGTTTTCCGCATCTAACAGAAGAAATGCCTTTTTTGTCCCCAACAAGAACTTCATAGTTTAATGACTTAAACACAAACAAATCCTCTATGCATTTAGCATGTGCAAGTGCAACTACTGCTTTTTGATAGCTACGCACAACTTCAGGCTGAAATCGATGCTTCTTGTCACTTGTTTTCCCTTTGAAATATAAGTCTTGCAGATATTCCTTGTCAAACTCAATATTCATGTAGCAAAGTTAATTCTTTTTAGTGATATTCACAAAATATCGAACATTTAAAATGGTTTGTGTTGTGAAATATTTAACTTTCGTCAAATCAGTAGCTGTTTTATAAACAGAATCGTAGGTTTCGCAAAATATAGCAGGCGTAAGTCTGCTTTTATTAAAAAATTCTATTACTTTTGTGGAAAATAAAGCAAAAGCATGGAAGGAATGAAAATGAACAGATTATTCTTTACGACTATTCTTGTTGCGTCAGCCATAACCGCCAACGCACAGACCAACGTTGAAACAGATTCGCTCACCATGGAAACCATGATGCACAATCTGCCGGAAGTGATGGTAAAGGGATCGCGCCCCATTGTCAAGGCAGAGCGTGGTATGCTGTCGTACAATATGCCGTTGCTGCTGAAGCAGTTGCCTGCCGACAACGCTTACGAGGCATTGACACGCATACCTGGCATCAGCGATGCTACGGGCAAGATATCCTTCTCGGGCAACGAGGTGACACTGGTGAATCTTCACGCATAGCCAATCATCCACTTGCCAACAATCGTGTGCACTATACTGATGAGACGGGACAAAAGTCGTTCGGCATCACGCACGACTACCGACTGGGTATGAATTACGCCTTTAGCAAAAATCATCGTCTCAACGTAGCCTATACGGGACAGTGGGACAAGACAAGTTCAAACAGCCACACGACAGGGTCGAGCATCAGCGGAATGCATAGTGACAGTCACGAGTATCTGCAAAATGTAGACGCTAACTACACGCTTCCTTTCGGACTTACCCTTAGCGGTTCGTACACCTACTATCGCACGCCTCAGCAACAAACGCTCGACGGTACGCTGACGGCTGAAAACATGACGGACACAGAACGTAATCTGACAAGTGGTAGTGAGCAGACCATCAACAAATGGATGTTCACTGCCGACCAAACCCATTCTTTGGCAAACGGTTGGGGATTGTCGTACGGCGTAAAGGGGCAGTTCACGAGCAACAAGAGTTATCAGACCACCATCGACAAGGATGGAAACGTTTTGCCCGATGGTGCAAGTAGCGTCGACATCAACGAGCGGATATGGAACATGTATGCCGGTTTCAGCAAGCAGATAAACAAGGCTGTTAGCGTTGAAGCCTCCGTCGCTGCCGAACAATACCATTCGCCTGTATGGGATAAATGGCGCGTGTATCCTACGCTCAATGCTTTGTGGAACGTCAACGATAACCATTTGCTCAACCTCTCGTTCAGTTCCGATTCCGAGTTCCCGAGCTATTGGTCTACAATGAGCAATGTGTTCTATGCGTCTACATACACCGAGATACACGGCAATCCTGATTTAAAACCCAGCTCTTATTATAATGTCAACCTGATGTGGCAGATAAAACGACGCTATACGCTTATGGCTTTTGCAAGTCTGAAACCCGACTATTTCGTGCAGTTGCCCTATCAGACAACAGACCGCATGGCTGTAATAATGAAGGAGACCAACTTCGACCATTCAAATAGCTACGGACTTCAAGCCTCTGCTATATTCAATGCAGGGAAATGGCTCAACGGCAATGTGTTTGCAGTAGGCACCTTCAAGCACGACAAAAGCAACCATTTCTTCGACTTGCCATTCAATCGTAAGAAACTCTCTGTCATACTTGGCGGTACGGCATCCGTAAAACTCTGTAGTACGCAGGACCTGCGTCTTATTCTTAACCCGTTCTTCCAGTCAAAGGCTATACAAGGCGTCTACGACATCAGTCCAATCTTTAGCATGGATGCCAAATTGCAGTGGTCGTCGCACGACGGTAAATGGGGCGTGCGCCTCAATGGCAGCAACATCTTCAACAATCGCTTCGACACCCATTCCGTGCAGGGCAACCAAGACTATCGTATGAAGGTCAACTACAACTGGGCGTCCTTCACCCTTGCCGTTATCTATAAGTTCGGCGGCTATAAGGAGAAAACGGTGAAAGAAGTAGACACCTCACGCATGGGTCACTAAACTATAAAATTGTAGTATACTATTTGTCGTTTGTTCTGTACTCTCTTGGCGAAACGCCCAGTTCCCTGCGCACGTATTTTCCACAAAAAGAAAGGTTGTCGAATCCTGTTTAGCGAGCTATTGTTGCCGTTCGGCAAGATAAAGGTTAAACAAAAGGCTTTGCCATGTTACCATAGCCTGGTAATGATGTTCCCGCTATGCGGTAACGGTGTTACCGAAGCGTGGTAATGATATTCCCACCATGCGGTAATGGTGCTCGAACGAAGAAATCGACCAAGAGAGAGAACTGAAAAAAACTAAAGAGGTTCCTTATAAAAAAAGATAGCAATAATTGCATTAAGCCCAATTATTGCTATCTTTTTTTATTCTATTGTTGACAATGCTCGTTTCATTTGTCGTTTTCGTTAAACGATTCTTTCAGACCATGAGGCGAAAAAATATGCCCACACAATTTATTTCGTTTTCTTCAATCCCTTGTATGCAAGGAATGCGACGACGAGGGCGGCGAGAGCGAGCAGGACGTAACCGATTTCGTGGCTGTACTGCAGAGCCTGTTCGTAAACGTCCTTTGTGGTCTTAAGGTTGGTGTACTTGTAGATGCCCCAACCGATCATTGCGAGCACCGTGTTCCATACGCCTGCGCCAAGAGTGGTGTAGAGGAGGAATTTGCCGACGTGCATGCCCGAGAGACCTGCCGGGATGCTTATGAGCTGGCGGACAGCCGGCACGAGACGTCCGAAGAATGTAGACGTTGCGCCATGCTTGCGGAAGAATGTTTCGGCTTTCTCTACGGCGGCACGGTCAATGAGGCACATGTGACCGATGCGGCTGTCAGCAAACTTGTAGATGATTGGTCTGCCGAGCCACTTGGCAATGTAATAGTTGATGAGCGCACCGAGGTCGGCACCTATTGTGGCGAACACCACAACGAGCACGAAGCTCATGCCGCTGTCTGGGTCCATAGCCTTCCATGCCGCAGGCGGAACAACCACCTCAGAAGGGAAGGGGATGAACGAACTCTCGATAGCCATAAACAATATGACAACCCAATAGTTGAGATTGTCGAGAATCCAAAGGAAAAGTTCTGCTGTATTCATTTTTTTACTCTTTTACTTTTTTACTCTTTTACTCTTTCATAATCGAAGTAGTCCTTCGGGTCCATGCCCGTGGGGAAGTATTCGCCGAGAACCTTGCGCGCCTCCGATGGGTTTTGTTGGCATGCGATGTTGAGATACTTCAAGTATTCGTCATGCTTCTGCAGCTGTCGGCAGCACGCAGCCAGATAAGCCGCGCCCTCGTCGCCTTGGTTGTGATGCGCCTCGTGATAGGTCTTGAACATGCGGTAGGCGATGGTTGGGTAGCCGCAGTCGTACACCGAGATGGCTATGCGGAAGAATATCTCGTGAGAGAAATGCGTAGACTGCAGAGCCTTCACGAAACTCTTTATCGCCTCCTTTACGCGTCCGTTCTCCAGCAGTATGTGTCCGCGTATCACGTTTATCTCGCTGCGGTTGCAGTCGGGGTCTTTGAGCGTCTCGTTGAGACACTCGAGCGCCTGCTCCACATGTCCGAGCAGCGAAAGCGTGAACGCACGGCACTGGTTCACCTCAGCCGTGCTTAAGTTGCACTTCTCATAGCATTCCAGCGCCTTGTTGTACTGCGGCATCGCCTCCTCCGGTCGTCCAAGGTTGAGCAGGCAGTTGCCCAAGAACATATACGCTGCGCCCTCGTCGGGGCACAGCTTCAGGAAGCGTTGGTAGTAGTCCATCGCATCGGTGAAGTTGCCGAGCGAGAACAGGGCGTTAGCCTTGTTGAGCAGTGCCTCCTCGTCCTCGGGGTCGATGGCGATGGAGTATTCGCTCGATGTTATCGAGTCGTTGATGCGGTTGCTCATGAGCTGCGTTACGGCGAGCGAGTTCCAGTACTTGCCCGAGTAGGGGTCCTCGTCGAGTAGCTGTTCGAAGATTTGTTCGCTCTGCTCGTAGTCGCCCTTGGCGAAAGCTATGCGCGCCTTCACCTCACGGTAGTCGAGCAGATCGTCCTCGTCGCTTAGTGCGAGCCACTTGGCAGCTATGTCGGGTTGATTATAGTCGATGAAAATGGTAGCAATGTCGAGCACATAGTCGGGCACGTCGTCCTCGTCAATCTGGTGCATCGCATTGCTGATTGAATCCTGCAAATATTGTTTGATGAATGTGACCAGTTGCAACTGTGTGTCCAGTTCTTTGATTGATGATTCATACTCCCGGCTGTCTTGTATATACATGCCCGCAGCCATGTCGATATCGACTCCATTATTCGCTCGTTTCAGGTCTTCGATATCTGTCTCCACGCTGCCCAGTTCATGTTCGATGATTTGCAGGCGCTCTTTGATAAACTCCGCCGTATTCACAGCAATCCGGTTCTTATCCTTTATAGCTTCTTCGTTATATATGGTAATCAGCATGTCAAGAATATCGGCGGCACGTGTCGGAGAAAGATCATTCATCGTCAGATGCAAAAGGGCGGCATCGCCACTCATTTGTTTGATTGCCAGGTTGTAAAGCCAAAAGGATACCATTTCTTCCGGTGGTTTACAGGTCACTAAGACAGGCTTACCGAAGCTGGATTCCCCGTAGTTTTCTGCGGCAAATACAATCAGCCTTCCCAATGCCGTATGAATGGTGTCGTTCAGATTCACTACTTTCCGTTGTTCCATCCCGCGCGAGAAATCAGCTAGTTCTACTTGCTGCCTGCTTTTAGGAGTGACGGATAAAGAGTGCGCCTCATCCATTCCCGCATCAAGAAAGGTTACACGCACGGGAGATTCCGTATAAAGTTCTACAGGCCGCAGACCGTCGTACACCGTATAACTGATATTTGCCTGCAAGCGGTCGATCACTTTCCGCATCAGCTCCTTCGACTTGAATTGCAGAATCTCACTCGCTACATTGACTAACCCCGTAAAATCGGAATTATTCAACTGCATAGTCGACCGCGAATTGGCCGGCGTCTTAATCATCACGATGGCTACCCGGCTGTACGTAAATGGTGTCTTACAGTAAATATACCAGAAACATCCTCCAAACAGCAAAATGGACAGAAGATACCATTTCCAGTGAACGACCAGATATACAAACAGATCGACAATATTGATGGACTTCTCCTCCTCCGTTACAGCCAGCTTTTTATGTTTTTCCATACTTTGTGCAATCGTTAGTTATTTTAATAATACGGTCAGTGTGGTAATCAGGCTTAAAAGAGTCACTCCAAAGGAGTAAAAGCCCAATGTACGCCGTTCTTTTGTATTTGCTTCCGCGAATTTAGGATGTATATACACCATATCATTCTGCTGCAAATAATAGCAGGGGGAATAAAAGATATCCGACGAACGGATGTCGTGCATATACATTTTGCGCTCGTTTCCTTCTTCACGGATGACTGCCACCCTGTCCAAAAGGGCATTAGTCGTCACGCCACCGGTTCTGGTAATGGCTTCGAGCAAAGTAATCCGGCTATCCTCCACCTGCAACACCTGCGGGCTTTTGACTTCTCCCATTACGGTTATCTTGATATTCAATATGTCTACAAATATTAAAGGGTCATTAATCAGATTCTCACTGATCAGGCGGTTCTTGATAAGGTCGGCCACCTGCTTGCGGGTCAGGTCGACCACTTTCAACTTGCCCAGAATCGGGAATTCGATATATCCGTTGAGGTCTACCATATACCCCTTTTCCTGCTTCTGGCTACCGGCGGTAGTGGATACATCTCCGTTGGACGTCACCTGAAAATCGCCTCCGGTAGATATATTGAAAGGTACCGTTAATTCCGGGTTTCGCGAATTGACAATAATACTCAGACGATCGTCGCGCTGGATTCTCATCTCCGGCTGTGCGTTCATCGGATAAGAGATGTCTTCTCTCATATCCTCCAGATAGACGATTCTTTTTGTATTGATACAAGAAGTCGTCAACAGCATCGCCAACACTAACACTACATACATGTTTTTCATCAAATAGTCTCTTTTTCTCATGTTTTATATTTCTTGGAAATTATTTATTCTCTGTTATCCGGCTATCGGTCAGCATGGCTTCTCAATACTTTCCGGTAAAGGTTCAGGCAAAGTTCTGTCATCAGTTCTTTGGTGAACATGGTTTCGTAACGCCTGCGGGCACCTTTTGACAGTTTATCATACAGATGTTTATCAGTCAGAACGGTTAATATCGCTTCCGCCAGTGCCTCCGCATCCTCCGGTTTTACGTTGATTCCGGAGAAGCTGCTTATATTTACCCAGCTGACTCCCGATTCCGGTATGTTCATGGCAATCACCGGCTTTCCACAGGACATCGCTTCGATCTGTACAATTCCGAAAGCTTCCGTTTTGAGGATAGAACTTAAACAGAACAGGTCACAGGCACCGAAATAATCCGGCAGATCATCGTCTTC
>OGXZ01000447.1_pt1 | contig 24642 bp, 20 predicted proteins | sample 1576431 | NCBI WGS metagenome assembly OGXZ01 (sample SAMEA3541590, study PRJEB24748) | human gut metagenome | biome: human gut; feature: human-associated habitat; material: faeces | place: China | collected 2012
GGCCGGTGCAGAAAGCCACGGGACTGATCACCAACATGGCGCAGTTCGAGGCACAGACGGAAAAGGCCGCTTCCGAGAGCAAGGCGGCGAAGGATGCAAAGGCCAAGGAGACGAAAGAGGAGAAAGAGAAACGGGAGAAGTACGAGAAGCATCTCAAGAAAGCTGAGGAACTGATTGCCGCAGGAAACCATAAGGATGCAGTGACGGCTCTCGGACAGGCCCGACTTTATGCCAAGCCGCAGGACCAGAAGAAGATTGACGAGATGCTTGAGCAGCAGAAAAAGGCCATGAACCGGGGAAGCCTGTTCGAGCTGATGGAAGAATCGCCTGCACCGCAACAGCTTCGGTCACAACCACCGGCAGCAACGGCACAACAGTTGCAGCCTGCACCGCACTGTCCACCGCAATCCCAGGCATCAGGACCGGCGGGCGGACAAATTCCTGACGGGCAGCAGCAGACAATGTGGCCGCCACAGCAGCCTGCGCAAAGGCCGGCACCGCATCAGGCTCCCCCACAGCCGCAATACGCCGGACAACGGCCGATGAGCCGCCAGCTCCCTCCACAGCCTGTATATGCGGAACAACAGATTTCATACCGGCAGGAACAGGAGCAAAATCCCGAAGACCTCTATCCGTACTATCAGAGGGGACAGGAAGTCCCTACCTACCGCCCGGAAGATTATGAGGAATACACACGCTTCGCCAGCCGGCTCCACGAGCCTCGCCCCATGGCCGAGTTCAAGGGAGGAAGAGAAGCCATGACCCGTTTCTTCGAACAGAACCTGCGTTATCCCGAATCTTACGATGCAGTCCGGATGCATGGCAAGAATGCCTGCAATGGCGATTCTCTGCTTCTGCCCGCCGGAAAGCATGGCAGGTGCATGCGTGCGGAACTCGGTCATGCCGACTTTTTCAAGAGCGGCATCGACGCGGCGGCGGATTTCATCCGGAGGCACGCCCAGGTTTTCCGGGCCGAAAGCGACATCTTCCTCCACAATCGCAGCCACCAGCTGGTTGTCCGGATTTTGGAATACCATGCCTACCTTCTGCCTTATATCCCAGATATGGGAATAATCCGATGTGGACATTCCCTCGACGATCACTTCACCGGACGTAGGCATCATGAGCGCATTCAAATGACGGGCCAGCGTGGATTTGCCGCTCCCGTTCGTTCCGATGATCGCCGTGAAGGATCCCTTCATGATCTGGGCCGTCACGTCCTTCAGGGCATCGAACGTCTTGCCGTCCTCTGTCTCGAACGTGTGGGTCAAGTGACGGATGTCGAAGAGGACTTCCCCTTCCCCATCTTTCCTGATTTCTTTATCCATCTTTCCTCTTTCTCTTACTCAACAGGAAAACATTACAATTTAACAATCTATAATATAACAGAAGCGCGGCATTACAGTCAACCCGCAGCGCCGCGCTTAATTAACAAATATTTTATTCGCTTTGTATTGACAATCAAATCCAGCCAAACTTCTTGCAGGCGTAATAAATCCCGTCATCATCGGCTCTTTTCGTGATGTACTTCGCTTTTTCTTTGAGCTGCGGCTTCGCATTGCCCATAGCTATGCTGAACCATTCATCCCTGAACATGGAGCGGTCGTTCATGCCATCGCCGAAGACGACGACATCCTCATCTGAAAGGTTGTAGCGCTTCATGACTTCGAAGATGCCTCTTTCCTTATGGACCGGCTCGATCAGCATATTATCCTTCCTGAACCAGACATGCGGAAGCGTATGAAGCGGAATCTCAGGAAGATCATCCTTCGTGCAGGCAACGAAAATCTTGTGGATCGTGTCCACTTTCCTGAAGTCAAAGGAAGGATCGACGACCGTTTCATAGTACCTGTCCTTCACGCGGGAGAGGTACAAGTCCGAAGTCGCCACACGCATTTTCTTATTTTCCGGGCAGACAGCAAAAGGAAATCTCTCACTGTCGATTTCCGAAAGCGTCCTGATGCAGTCTTCAAGAGGAAGACCCTCATCATAAATCAGCTCCCCATGAATGGTCAGAGCATTTCCCCCGTCGGAAACAGCGGCGCAGATGCCAAGGGCCTTCGCCACTTCCCAGGCGTCCACCTGCATCCTTCCCGTCGCAATCGCTACAAAATGACCGTTATCCTGCAGCTCCTTGATGGCCTCTCTCGTGCTGTCCGGATAATCGTTCGTCAGCGGTGTCGTCAATGTCCCGTCGATATCAAAGAAAAAGAATTTTCTTCCGTTCATCCTTACTCCTCCTGCCGTATAATCACTTTCATTATACTACATTCCGGAGACTTTACCGAATGATTCTTGCAAACCGGACAATAAAAAAGAGCCGCCTCAGCGGCAGCTCTCTTTCATTCATGTATTACAGAAGTTTTTCAATAGCCGGAGCGATTTCTTCCGGTGTGATGGTCGGTTCGAAACGTTCTACGACATTGCCTTCGCGGTCGATCAGGAATTTGGTGAAGTTCCATTTGATTCCGTCGCCTTCAAGGATTTCCGGATGTTTTTCCTTCAGCATCGGAACGAGTTTCGGTGCAATCGGATGATCCATGTTGAAGCCCTTGAAGCCTTTTTCCTTGGTCAGGTAAGCGAAGAGAGGCTGCGGGTTGTCACCGCGTACGTCGCCCTTCTTGAACATCTGGAAGGTAACGCCATAGTTGACCTTGCAGAATTCCTGGATTTCTTCATTGGTTCCCGGATCCTGTTCATTGAACTGGTTGCTCGGGAAGCCGAGGATTTCCAGGCCCTTGTCCTTGTATTCCTTATACAGTTTCTCAAGGCCTGCAAACTGCGGTGTGAATCCGCACTTGCTTGCTGTATTGACGATCAGAATAACCTTGCCTTTATACTGAGAGAGAGAAACTTCCTTGCCCTGCATGGTGGTGCATGTAAAATCATAAACGCTCATTATGTTTCCTCCTTTATATTAAAACATTGAAATGCCTTTATCTTTATTATATTGATTGATTTCGAAATAGTCAATGTGAAAAAAGTAATTTTTACGTCAAATTCAAAGGAAAAGGCTATGCTGAATCATCAAGATCTCCAGAATTTTTGCAAAAAAAAGAAGCGGTAGAGCCGCTTCAAAAGGGGATGGGCACCAGCCCCAAAAAATGAGAAACCTGTATAATAACACCTTGCAGCGTTATTACCTGAATTAGGAGATGCAGCTCTTTCCCTCAAGCTGCATATTAATGAACTCCGATATATGAGAACTTCCTTGCGGAAGGATCTGTAAAAAGTGAGGGTGATGATCGTATTTCCCTTTTACTCCATCTTTACTCCATCACCCGGAAGAAGAACCATGTCGGGACCCCTGTGGAGGTAACCCTATCTATGTAAAGGTGCATAAGCGCCGTTTACAACTTGCTAACCTGCCCTTACTGCTGAAGCGCCTTTCCCTTGGCGCTCCAGCGGCAGGCGGAGAATGACGTTCCCTGGCGCCATCCTCCAGTCTTGCATGAATGACCCTGAATCCTCCTCATTCACCAAAAAATCCACTCTACCGACACGGATAGAGTGGACGCCAAAAAGACATTCTCACACCATCCTATCGCTCGTAGGTTTTTGCGGTGATTAAAAACAGGCAGTTCTCCTGACTCTGCTTCCTCGCTTCTCCTGTCTTCCCAATCTCCTCAGTGACATTACTGGAGTCGCTCCGCATTACAGTGGCGGGACCGTGCCGGCATTTCACCGGTCTTCCCTATTAAGCCCTGACGGGCACCTGTCTTATCCGTATTTAACTGTAGATATCATATCACTATATATTGTAGGTGTCAATGTGACAGATTCTCAAAATCACCTAAAAGTGCCATATATGCCTATTCTATATACACTGCGTGCTTCTTATCTATACAAGATTCCCGATATCTCGGTATTTCTCTGATTCTATCAAACAATCTGTTTCGCGCAAAATGCATATATTCGTGTGTACGATATTGAGTAAGATATTCCGGGAAGCATATATGGGAAATTAAAGCTGCTTCGTGCGATATCTTCTATATAAGGATCAGATCTCCTTCTGCCCGCAGCACATGCAGCACTAAAACACTTTTCAGGTAATTTCAACGGATCAGCTGTCAAAGGGCAAAAAACCTTGATGGCAAGTTCTAACAGCCTGACAGGCAAATCAGTTTCTCATTTCTTTTGTTCCTTTATATAAGAACCAGGAGTCATTGAAAGAAATATTCGCTCTCGGCTGCATTTAAAGCCTGTCAGAACATGCAGTCAGGATAAAACAGATGGAAGCCTCGTTCCCCATTTGTCTTCCCTTAAAAGCATTAATTTCAAGGCAAAATCACATATCAATGATTCATTCCATGAAAACGATCATGAGCCGAATATGGAATATACTGACATACTTCCCATGATACTTGTCCAAAGGATTGAATACTTGCATCATCTCCGAATCCTGCTGCGATGTTCCTGCCCATGCTTTTCCACATCTTCAATGCCAAATCCCCCTTGAAAACCGAATAAGAGACATAGAAAAAGAGCATAAGATGCTCCATTCTTAGAATCACCACAAAACCAGGAAAGGAATGCAATCTACATGCTCTCTTGGTCAACTATATCAAATCTCTACTAAAATATAAAGTACCAATTTGCCTTTCATGAATCTGCCGTTCCTGATGTCCGTGATACGGAATGAATGGGTACGGAAGTGATGAGTACTCCTTGCACTGATCAAGTATTTATCCTCTCCATTAGTACGCGGTAATGACAGTCGATTCATAAAAGGGGGATTAGTCACAAAAGAGGGGCTGGCATCAAAATGCCATTCCCCAAAAACGTGAAAAACCAAATTAAAATGTCAATGAAACCAGGTAAACACGGGCCTCATCGGCTATAAAACCAACACGAAATGTCCTATAAGCCTATAATCCGCAATTGCGCGCAAAAAAAGAGCAGTGCCGAAGCACTGCCCTTTTAGATTAAGCGATGTTCATTAAGCTAATATTAGCCAACAGTGAACAGCGGATCGCCGCCCTGTACGGACTGGCCTTCCTGAGCCTGCATGGAGGTGATCTTGCCATCGCATGGAGCCATGATCGGGTTGCCCATCTTCATAGCTTCGAGTACGAGGACTTCGTCGCCTGCTGCTACTGCGTCACCAACATGTTTGTTGATGCGGATGACTTTACCAGGCATTGGAGCTTCAACTGCTTCGCCTGCACCTGCAGGAGCTGCTGCCGGAGCCGGAGCTGGAGCCGGAGCTGGAGCTGGAGCTGGAGCTGGAGCTGCTGCTGGAGCCGGAGCTGCTGCCGGAGCTGGAGCTGCTGCCGGAGCCGGAGCCGGAGCTGCTGCTGCAGCGCCGCCGTCTTTAACTACTACATCGTAATCCTGGCCGTTAACTGTTACAGTAAATTTTCTCATTGTCTTTCCTCCTAAATGATTGTACTTTCAACTTTCAATTAGAACTGCTGGTTGCCGGAAACGCCCGCAATGCGAGCTGCGGAAGTCCAGCCAGGTCTAGCTGCCGGGCGGATGGAGACGATTTCGCCGCCACCCATAGCAACGATAGCAGCAGCGATAGCTGCTACGACTGCACCATTGTTAGCTGCTGCAGGAGCTGCTGCTCTTGCTGCTGGAGCTGCTGCCTTTTTAGGAGCTGGTGCCGGTGCTGCGGACTGATTGAGAGATGAACGTACCTGCCAGATCATGATCAGGGCAATTACTGCAACGATAGCAGCAAAAACCGCGATATACATAACTGTACTGTTATCCATCTGTACCCATCCTTTCAATATAGAGATTTAAGCGGCAAATATTAGAGCGGAATGTTTCCGTGTTTCTTTGCCGGATGTACTTCGTGCTTGGAAGCAAGCATCTTCAGTGCATTGATGATTGTCGGGCGGGTATTTCTTGGATCGATTACTGCATCTACATAGCCACGTTCTGCAGCTTTGTAAGGAGTAGCGAATTCCTCGACATATTCCTTTGTGCGTTCTTCTTTGTTCGGGTCTTTCTTGAAGATGATGTTAGCTGCGCCTGCAGGTCCCATAACTGCGATTTCAGCGGTTGGCCAAGCGAATACCTGGTCAGCGCCCTGTTCACGGGAGCACATAGCGATGTAGGAGCCGCCGTAAGCTTTACGCAGAATCATGGTGATCTTCGGAACTGTAGCTTCGCAGTATGCGAACAGCATCTTAGCGCCGTGACGAATTACGCCAGCATATTCCTGCTGTTTGCCAGGCAGGAAGCCAGGAACGTCGACAACGTTCAGAACCGGAATGTTGAAGCAGTCGCAGAAACGAATGAAGCGAGCTGCTTTATCGGATGCGTTGTAGTCAAGGCAGCCTGCCATGAATGCTGGCTGGTTAGCAATGATACCAACAGTCTGTCCGTCCATACGAGCGAAGCAGGTGATGATGTTCTTTGCGAATTCCTTAGCTACATCGTAGTATTCGCCATTATCAACAATGGATTTCAGTACATCATACATATTGTACGGTGCATTGGAGCTTTCCGGCATAATGGTGTCCAGAGCTGGATCAGTTCTGGTCGGATCGTCTCCGGTTTCTACGATCGGAGCGTCTTCCATGTTGTTGCTCGGGAGGAAGCTGAGCAGGTAACGAATCTGTTTAATGCAGTCTTCGTCGTTTTCAGCTGCGAACTGAGCTACGCCGGATGTACGGTTATGGGTCATAGCGCCGCCGAGAGCTTCAGCGGTGATCTTTTCGCCGGTGACGGATTCAACGACAGCCGGGCCGGTCAGGAACATCTGGGATGTTTTCTTAACCATGTAAATGAAGTCGGTCAGAGCCGGGGAGTAAACAGCGCCGCCTGCGGACGGTCCCATGATTGCAGAAATCTGCGGGATTACGCCGGAAGCGATGGTGTTGCACCAGAAAATCTTGCCGTAGCCGGAGAGGGCATCGACAGCTTCCTGAATACGAGCTCCGCCGGAATCGTTCAGGCCTACGCAAGGTGCACCGACTTTGAGAGCCAGTTCATTTACGTGAACGATCTTTGCAGCGTGCATTTCACCAAGGGAGCCGCCTTCAACGGTGAAGTCCTGAGCGAATGCAAATACCAATCTTCCATCAACAGTGCCGTAACCTGTTACAACGCCTTCGCCCGGGAGATCTTTCTTTTCCTGGCCGAAGTTGTGGCAGCGGGATTTTACGAGGGCATTGACTTCAACGAAAGTGCCTTCATCAAACAGAAGAGCGAGTCTTTCACGAGCAGTCAGTTTGCCTTTTGCATGCTGTTTTTCAATACGTTTTTCGCCACCCATAGCCTCAACATGAGCGAGGTTCTTATGGAGAAGTTCAATTCTTTCTTCAACAGTTGCCATTCTTACACCTCCAAAAATATTAGGGTCCCCCGCAAGGGGGATGATCCGCCCAGAATGGGCGAATCATTTGCCATCATTCAACTTATTTATTGAAGGACGGGCCGCCAGGGCGTTCTGTCAGTTCAAGCAGAAGGCCGGTAGCCTTTGGATGCAAGAATGCGATATGACAGCCGCCTGCACCGACACGCCATTTCTTGTCGATGAGCGGAACTTCTTTAGCCTGCAGATCTGCGAGGCATGCTTCGATGTCGTCAACACGAAGAGCAACATGCTGGAAGCCGTTCTTCCCGCCGTTGGATTTTTCAATGAAACGAGCGATCGGGCCATCCGGAGTTGTGGAACCCAAGAATTCGAGTTCGCAAGCTTCGGTCTGCGGGGATGGTTTGAAGAAGCTTGTTGTTACATGCTGATCTTCAACGGTTTCATCCGGCAGGGATGGATCCAGTCCCAGAATGTCTTTCATCTGCTGTTTAATAAGAGCCAGGTCTTTAACAGCTACGCCTACATGATCGACACACAAAACTTTGAATGCCATAATAACTCCTCCTTTATAAATTATTTGAATATTTTGCCCACGATGGAATCGACGACAGTGAATGGATCAGTTTTCCTTTCAAATACGTCTTCCACGTAGCCATTGAATTCACCCGTCTTGGAGAGGTTTTCTTCAATATGACGGGAAATGCGGTCGTGAATCATTTCGAGCATCTCGCTGCGTGCGCGTTCGCGTCTGCGTTCTTCCAGCAAGCCGGATTCTTCGAGATACTTTCTATGATCACCCAGAGCTGTTACTACATCTTCTACACCCTGGTCTTTATTCGCGATCGTTCTTTCGATCGGCGGACGCCAGTTCTGAGCTTCGCCCAGATCGAGCATCATTTCGATCTCAACATTCAAACGATCTGCGCCGTCGCGATCACATTTATTGATGACAAATACGTCACCGATTTCAAGGATACCAGCCTTGATTGCCTGAATATCGTCGCCAAGTCCGGGTACGAGCACAACAAGTGTGGTATCCGCATTCTTAACGATATCGACTTCGGACTGTCCTACGCCTACTGTTTCGATGAAAATTACATCGAGACCGAAAGCATCCATCAGTTTAACCGCATCTGCGGTCTTGCGGGACAAACCCCCGAGACTGCCGCGTGTACCCATACTACGGATATAAACACCCTTATCCAACGTCAGGTCGTTCATACGAATACGGTCACCAAGAATGGCGCCGCCGGAGAACGGACTGGTAGGATCGACAGCGACGATGCCTACTGTTTTACCCTGTTTGCGAAACTGCTTTATGAGGGCATCAGACAGTGTGCTCTTACCCGCACCAGGCGCACCAGTGATACCGATGACCTGAGCACGACCGGTATGGTGATAGATATCTTTCATGATATCTTCATAACCATCACGTTCGTCTTCAACGATGGTAATTGCTCTCGCTAAGGCGCGTCTATTTCCATTCCAAAAATCCTTCATAGAAAATTCCATGGATACACCGCCTTTTCGAGGAGTAAATCAAGAGAAATAAATAGTTGTAAAGGGCTGAGAGTGCACCCAGCCCTTTAACAGCTAAATTACACTAATAAACCGCCAAGTGGTAGTCTAAAAGCTAATTATTTTACATTTGCCTGGATGAAGTCAATAACTTCTTTGGTTGGTGTGCCAGGTGTGAAGATAGCCTTTACGCCTGCTTTTTCCAGACCTGAGATATCAGCAGCCGGAATTACGCCGCCGCCGATTACGAGTACATCGCCCATGCCTTTAGCTTCAAGAGCCTTGACAACTTCCGGGAACAGTGTGTTGTGAGCGCCGGACAGCAGGGACAGTGCTACTACATCAACGTCTTCTGCGTCAGCTGCTTCAACGATCTGTTCAACGGTCTGGCGAAGACCTGTGTAAATAACTTCCATGCCTGCATCACGGAGTGCACGGGCAATAACCTTTGCGCCGCGATCATGTCCATCAAGACCCGGTTTAGCTACGAGTACTCTGATACGTTTATCTGCCATTGTTAATTACCTCCAGAACTATTTCCGATTATCGAATTAAAGTGTGTTGTGCGGTTTGTATTCGCCGAATACCTTACGGAGTACTCCGCAGATTTCGCCGAGGGAGCAATAAGCACGTACGCAGTCGAGAATAACTGGCATCAGGTTTACTTCTTCATCAGCAGCTGCAACTTCCAGCTTCTTCAGTTCTTCCTGAACCTTAGCGTTATCACGTTCTGCTTTAACTTTAGCCAGTTTGTTCTTCTGGAATTCACCAGCGGAGGAGTCAACCTTCAGCAGGCCTTCAACCGGTGGTTCTTCCATTGTGAACTTGTTGACGCCAACGATTGTCTTTTCGCCGGATTCAACAGCCATCTGCCAAGCATAAGCGGAGTCCTGAATTTCCTTCTGGATATAGCCTTTATCAATAGCTTCTACAGCGCCGCCCATTTCATCGATCTTTCTGATGTATTCTTTAGCTTCAGCTTCGATAGCGTTGGTCATAGCTTCAACATAGTAGGAGCCGCCGAGCGGATCAACTACGTCAGCCAGGCCGGATTCATAAGCAACGATCTGCTGTGTACGCAGAGCGATGGTTACGGATTCAGTGGTTGGCAGAGCCAGAGCTTCATCGCGGGAGTTGGTGTGCAGGGACTGGGTTCCGCCCATAACAGCTGCTGCTGTCTGCAGAGCAACACGAACGATGTTGTTGTTTGGCTGCTGAGCTGTCAGCATGGAGCCTGCGGTCTGGGTGTGGAAACGCAGTTTCATGGATTTTTCGTTTTCAGCGTGGAATCTTTCTTTCAGAATTGTAGCCCACAGACGACGGGAAGCGCGGAATTTAGCGACTTCTTCGAGTACGTTGTTGTGTGCATTCCAGAAGAAGGACAGACGTGGAGCGAATTCATCGATGTGCATGCCAGCTTTCAGAGCTGCTTCGATGTAAGCGATACCATCAGCGATGGTGAATGCGATTTCCTGAGCAGCGGTGGAACCAGCTTCACGGATGTGGTAACCGGAAATGGAGATGGTGTTCCACTTCGGAACGTTCTTGGAGCAGTATTCGAAAATGTTGGTGATTAAACGCATGGATGGTTTAACCGGGAAAATGTAGGTGCCGCGAGCGGAGTATTCCTTCAGAATATCGTTCTGAATGGTGCCGCGGAGTGCGGAAGCAGGAACGCCCTGTTTTTCGGCAACTGCAATGTACATAGCGAGCAGAACGGATGCCGGTGCGTTGATGGTCATGGATGTGGAAACTTTGCCCAGGTCGATCTGATCGAACAGGATTTCCATATCTTTCAGGGTATCAATAGCAACGCCTACTTTACCAATTTCGCCTTCAGCCATCTTATCATCGGAGTCATAACCGATCTGGGTTGGAAGGTCGAATGCTACGGACAGACCAGATCCGCCGTTAGCAATCAGGTAACGATAACGTTTGTTGGATTCTTCAGCGGTTGCGAAGCCTGCATACATACGCATGGTCCAGAGACGGCCACGATACATGGTCGGCTGTACGCCACGGGTGTATGGATATTCGCCCGGGAAACCGAGGTCTCTTTCATAATCAAAACCTTCGAGATCGAGAGGTGTGTACAGGTTCTTGTGTTTAAGACCAACTCTTTCCGGATGTTTTGCCGTCTGTTTTGCATATTCTGCATTGTAGGCATCAAGTTTAGCTTTCAGGGATTCGTTAGACATGAGTTCATCTTCCTCCTAAAAAAGTAAGTAAGTAACTTCTGGGAAAAAACTTCCCATCATTTATCAGCGGCGGCGTCTTTATGCTCTTCTCACTGTTTTCTAAGGGAACTTCTTTCCGGTCCAGGGCCCGCAACGTCTTCCCCGCTGCAGCGCTTTTTCAAGTCTTCTTGCAGCGGTTTCAGGACACTTGCGAAACCCATGAGTATGACACTGTCAATGGGCAGTCATCATCATAGATTATTATACAGTACTGAGTTTATTTGTAAAGCATTAAAAATTTTAATACAGCACTAAATTATTTCTTGAAGTGCATATCGCCGGTTTCTGCCAGGCTTTCATGGAATTTGAAAGCTTCCGGAAGAATGTGCGGGGTCTGGCTGTGGCCGCATGCGGCAACTGCTCTTTCATAGTAGTCCATGAGCTGATCTCTGTAGGACGGATGAGCAACGTTGTTAATGATAACCTTTGCTCTTTCCTTCGGGCTCAGGCCGCGAACATCTGCGACACCCTGTTCAGAGATGAATACATGGGTATCGTGTTCGGTGTGGTCAACATGGGAGCACATCGGAACAACTGCGGAGATCTTGCCGCCCTTAGCGGAGCTGTGGCAGAAGAAGCAGGACAGGAATGCGTTACGAGCGAAGTCGCCGGAACCGCCGATACCGTTCATCAGCTTGGTGCCTGTTACATGGGTGGAGTTTACGTGGCCGTAAATATCCATTTCAAGAGCCGTGTTCATGCCGATAACGCCGATACGACGAACAACTTCACCGTTGTTGGAGATTTCCTGCGGACGCAGAACGATCTTCTTGTTGTATTTTTCGATGTTGTCGTAGAAACGTTTCAGGCCTTCCGGAGATGGAGACAGGGAAGTACCGGAAATCATGTCGATCTTGTCTTTGTCGATCAGCTCGAACATGCCGTCCTGGATAACTTCGGTGTATACGGACAGGTTCTTGAACTGGGATTCAACGAGGCCATGGATAACTGCGTTAGCAACGTTGCCTACGCCAGACTGCAGCGGGAGCAGGTTTTCCGGAAGTCTGCCATGTTTAACTTCGTTGGTCAGGAATTCTACAAGGTTGTTGCCCATTGCTTCAGCGTCGTCATCGAGCGGAGCCAGTGCACGGGTTACGTCTGGCATATCGCATGGAACGATAGCTACGATCTTGGACGGATCGCATTTGATGTACGGTGTGCCGATACGGTCGCCAGCGTGGAGAATCGGAATCGGTTCGCAGTGCGGCGGGTTCTTACGCATGTAAATATCAGCCATGCCTACGAGGCCGAGTGGCTGAGTGGTGTTAACTTCGACAATGACTTTCTTAGCGGTGTCTACGTATACCGGAGAGTTGCCGATAGCGGTTGTCGGGTAGATTTCGCCGTTCGGTCCGATCTTGCATGCTTCAACGACTGCGAAGTCCGGGCCGGTTACGCGTTCGCCTTTAACGTTGGTGAAGAAGCCAGCACGAACCTGCTGTGCTACATGAGACAGATGCAGGTCATAGTAGCTTACCTGGCCATTGTTGATGGCTTTCCTCAGGTTAGCGTTTGTCTGGTAAGGCATACGAACTCTGACGCCGTTTACAGCAACCAGTTCGGTATCGATCTGGGAACCGGTGGAAGCGCCTGTCCAGATATCTACCTGGAACGGGGTCTGTTTCATGCGTTCTGCGAGTTCATGCATTGTAATTTTCGGATAGCCGCATGGCGTAAATCCGGAAATACCGATGATGTCCCCTGCATTGATCATAGCTGCAGCTGCTGCGCCTGGCATGACCTTGGAGAGAAGGCTCTTGTCCTCAATCCTGCTAAGGAATTCACTATCATTGGTGTCGATCATTACTATCATCCTCCCAAAAATAAAATAATATATAAAAGTCCACAGCTTGATTTACCTGCTTTTGCTGCAGATCTTTTTACCTCAGTAAAAAACACAGTCTATACGAGACGGGAATGTTTTCTTCTCTTTATCGAAAATGTTCGGTAAACATTTACTTCAAAAAATCCATTTCCTAATCTAATTCATCATACTGACTGCATTTTTATTTACCTTATCACCTTTATCATTATACCACATTTTCTGAGATTGTATCCCCTAAAATAGGTTCTCTGTTTCTTAATTTCTATTATGGGTCATATAAATAATTCCTATTAGACAAATTATGATTTACATGTTGTATAACAATGAAATTTACAGAAAACCATAATCATATATTTCTATTTTTCGTTTGCATGACTTATGCATGAAGCCCACAAACCCGCCAGACTCCAGAAACAAAATGATACGGAACGGCTAAAAAGTACATGGTCTCCGAAGCTGATAATGGCAAGCAAGATGACGGCAAGCATGCCGCCTAGGCCCATGGCACGGTCAAAGGCAGTCTCTCCCCCTTTGAAAATCCTGTAGGCGATGATACCCTGCGCAAAGAAAGCAGCCAGGAATGCAAGGCCACCCGGGATCCCTACTTCGGCCAGCATGTTCAGGTACATGTTGTGTGCATGGAAAATCAGTACATTGTCATTCTGTATAAAGAAATTGTAATCCGGGTATGCGAGGAAATACGATCCCCAGCCGATGCCCAGAAGAGGATGTTCTTCAATCATGGCTCTCGTGCTTTCCCAGAGAGCGAAGCGAAGATCGACGGACGTGTCATCCCCTCTGAAAAGGGAAAGGAAACGTTCGGCAATCTGTCCGTGATAAAAGAGAAGGCCAATCGGAACGAGCAGGAATAAAAGACCGAATCTCTTATCATGGAAAATGGCAAGGCCTGCCACGATGCCGCCGGCTGCCACCCACGCGCCTCTGGAATAGGTAAGCGCCAGGCAGGTAAGGAGCACCAGCAGGACGATTCCGAAAATGTACTTTCTTCTCCCCTTCTTCTCATAGAGGAAGAAAGAGGAAAGCGCACTGATGATCATCAGAAGGTAAGCGCCCAGAAGGTTCGGATTCTCCAGCGTCGAATACATGCGGCGGCGGAGAAGCGGGAAACGCTCCGGATCGACCCAGCTCTGCGCGGTAAGATCCTTTGCCATGTCATGGGCATCCGCATACTGGAAGAAACCGTAAGCGGCTACACAGAGAGCACCTGCCAGGAAGGCATAGAGCGCCTTTTCCTTTTCCCTGACCGTACGGATCGTGGAAAAGACCATGAGATAGACGGCCGCATAAAGAAGCGGCTGGAGCGACCAGTTGAAAATCGAGAAGAAGCTGTCCTTGGATACGGCCGTGGACAGAAGCGAACACGCTAAAAAGACGGCTCCTGCTCCCCAGTATGGAGGGACGCGGAAGGACACTTCCTTTGATGTACGCCAGTTGACCAGCCACAGGATGAGGGCCGGGATGAGGGGCGCATAGAAAAGGAATGGATTCAGCGGAATCAGGAACAGCGTCAAATATAAAAGATATAGGACATGCTCGCGCGAGCATGCTTTATGCATCAGGCCAAAAAAACCCATTTCCACCTCCGGCTAATAAATTCTATAAAAGGAACCACTTTGTTCCGTATCTCATTATAATAGACTGATTCTTTTAGGGCAACGGCACGCCCTTTCGTCCTTTTCTTCTTTAAAGCGCTTTTTCTTCACTTTTTCTCTCTTTTACTTTCGTATTCTCAAAATAACAATTTTAAAATTTTCTTGACGCTTTCATGACGAAATGCTATAGTATGTCCAACTTGATACAAGCGATGAAGAGAAGAGTACGCGGAAAGAAAGCCAAAGAGAGTCCCGAATGGTGAGAAGGGACGCCGGACATCCGCCGAACATGGCCTTGGAGCATGCGCCGCCGAATGATGAAGCGGCCCGGGAGTTCCCGTTACAGGACAGGAGTGCCTTGCACTTCACAAGGTCTTTCCGGCGACGGAAAGGCGAACATGGGTGGTACCACGAAACAGAATCCTTCGTCCCGTCGGGAAGAGGGATTTTTTTGTACCCGGAATCGTTATTTCCACGAAATCATAAGGAGGACTTACTATGAACTACCGCAAAACTCTCGCCGTTTCCCTCGCTGCTCTTGCTGCCGCTGGTCTCATCGCCGGCTGCGGCGGAGAAAAACCGGCTGCTTCCAAGGCTGCAGGCTCCGCTTCCAAAACAACGACCATCAAAGTCGGCGTCTCCCCCGTTCCGCATGAACAGATCGTCAATGCAGTGAAGGATCAGCTTGCCAAGAAAGGCATCAATGTAGAAATCGTCGAATTCACTGACTATGTCCAGCCGAACCTGGCCCTGAACGACAAGAGCCTTGACGCAAACTTCTTCCAGCACAAACCATATCTGGATGAATTCTGCAAATCCAGAGGCCTGAAGCTTGCTTCCGTCGGTGCTGTTCATCTTGAACCAATGTCCGTTTTCTCCAATAAGTACAAATCCCTCGCTGAACTGCCGGACGGCGCATCCATTGCCATTCCGAACGATCCGACCAATGGCGGCCGTGCTCTCCTCGTCCTCCAGTCTGCCGGCCTGATCAAACTCCGTGACGGTGCTCCTGTCACTGCTACCCCGCAGGATATTGCTGAAAACCCGCACAACCTGAAGTTCTCCGAACTCGAAGCTCCGCAGCTCCCAAGATCCCTGGCTGACGTCGATGCTGCTGTCATCAACATAAACTTCGCTCTGGAAGCCAAGCTGAATCCGAAGGATGCCATCTACACAGAAAGCAAGGACTCCCCGTACGCTAACATCGTAGCTGTAAGAGCTGGCGATGAAAACCGTCCGGAAATCCAGGAACTGATGAAAGCGCTCACCAGCCCTGAATCCAAGAAATTCATCGAAGACACCTACAAAGGCGCTGTCATTCCTGCATTCTGATCAACTAATTAAGGAAATAGAAAAAGACCGTGGATCTGATTTCCATGGTCTTTTTTACTGGCACTATACTATAGCCGCCCGCAAAAAAGAGGCCCCGGGATTTCCGGAGAGCCTCTTCTTTTATTATATATATACTATATATATGTATTTTTGCTATAAGCCCTTATTTCAGGACTGTTCCGTCCGCGAGGGTAATGGTGTGGCCGTTGAAGTTGATGGTGCCAAGGTTGTTGACTGTGGTTGCCTGGCTGTCAGCGGTGAGGTTCCATACAGAGCCTGCTCCGATGAAGATGTCGGCATTGGTCTTGTACTTTTCGCCGCCCTGTGCGTTCGGGATGATGGTGATGGCGCCTGTCCATACGGAGTTGTTTCTAAGGGTCAGGTTGACGTCGGAAATCGTATCGACGACAATATCGCCATTCAGTGTTTCTTCATCAGCAATCAGTTCGACATGGCCGCCGTTAGCGCCCGGGGTGCCCCAGCCGTAAGCGCCGTCATTGCCAAGGGCTGAGAGGATCGGAAGGCCCGGATCCTGCTGGAGGGTTGTCTTCTTCAGCGTGATGCGGTTATGTGTACCGGTGACAAGGAACATGCCGCCGTGATGGGAAATCAGGGTGGAGCCTGTTGCATTGAACTGCTGTACACCCATGGTTCCGATAGCGGAAGGATCAGCGTAGAGAACGATGTTGTACGGTACGGACCCTGTTTCATTGCCTTCGAGCGTGGAGTTTTCAAGGGAAAGCGTATTGTTGTTGCGGACAACGGCTGCCTTGGTGTTCTGTGCGTTCACGCTGCTGTTTGTCAGTGTGACGTCGCCATTGACGTATGCGCCGTGGGAGTCCTTGCCAGTCGTGGTGAAATGGCTGCTTTCAGCAAGAATCATGCCGCCGTTCTGGGATACCTTCATAGCCGGGGATGCATAGCCGGATGTGGAAACGGTCGTGTTAACGACTTTCATCATGGCTCTTTCTGCTGTTTCAAGGGCAGGAGAATTGTTTCCTGTCGTTGTAACGGTGGAATCGGTCAGGTTGAGGTAGGTTCCCTTGCTGTATCCGAATGCGCCCGGTGCGCCGAGAGCAGAGGATGTGATGGATGCCTTGGTGAATGCGCCGTGGCCGCCATGGGTGACAAGGAGTGCTGCGTTCATGCCGTACTGATTGGAGCTTTCTGTATTCGTAGCATCGCCGGTCTTTGTGAATGTGTCGCCTGCTGCGCTCATGTAAGCGTAGGAAACGCGAAGTGCATTCTGGTCAGCGGTTGTAGACGTATAAGTCTGAGCATCATAAGTGCCGTCTGTTTCAATCGTTGCTGCGCTTGTTCCCTGATCAGCCGTGTACTTGGCAGTCTGCGCCGGTGTCGGTGCGGGCTCGGGTTCCGGCTCCGGTTCAGGAGCTGGTGTGGGCTCAGGTTCAGGAATGGGTTCCGGGGCAGGAGCCGGTTCTGGTTCAGCCGGTTTCGGAGCTTCCGGAGAAAGGTTCTTGAATGTGCCGGCTTCTACGGCTTTTTCAACATCCGGCAGTGTCAGGGACATGCCTTTCAGAAGTGCTTCAGTGTAGTTGACTTCCGGCTGAGCAGCCTCGGCCGGAGTGCCTGCGGCAGCTGTCGTTTCCTGTGCCTTGGCCGGCTGTGCAGCTGTAGCTGCAGCCGCTGCCGGTGCTGCATCCGCTGCAAAAGCGGACATAGAGCCGGCGCCTGTCATGACCAGGGCGCAGAGTAAAGCGGTCAGTTTGCTGTGTTTCATATATTTCCTCTTTTCTGAATAAAGATGATTCATACTCTGGATTCATTTGCTTGATTTATAGATACTAACACTGTTATTTTACATCAAATCAGCCTCGTTGTCACCCGTTCTGCGTTTTATACCGTTTATCACCCCTCATAAATTTTTTATCCTTGCAAAATGTTCTGTAGTATAGTAAAATTCGTTCGGTTCTAAGTTTTAGCGTTGACTAATCCTCAACATATAGTATAATGAAGATAAAGATAGGACAAATTCTATCTTTGATCACACTAAAGGAGGACCACATGGAGGAAAAGCAATTTATCAGCCATTTACCCAGAGCATCCGTGCTCACTTTGAAGGATCAGATCTCCTATCAGGAAGGTCAGATCGCAAGCAAGACGCTGGCGCAAAACAAAAACGTCAGCCTAACCCTCTTTGCCTTTGATAAAGACGAAGAGATCAGCTCTCATCAGTCCACGGGCGATGCTATGATCCAGGTACTGGAAGGAAAAGCTCGCATCATGGTCGGCAAGGAATTCTTCGAGGTTTCCGAAGGAGAATCCATACTGATGCCTCATGACGTAGACCATGCAGTCTATGCGCTGGAACCGATGAAAATGTGTTTGACCGTTGTATTCCCTTATGAAAGATGAAGGGATTTAACGAACCGGAACTCCGTCCCCCCGGCGGCTCCGGGTTAAAAAGAGAGACTTCCCCCGAGTCTCTCTTTTCTTTTGCCCAAAATCCTCTCGAGGAGCATAGAGTTGTAAATAAAAAAACGGAACCGCTTTGCGTGGTCCCGTTTTTTATTGTATTACTTGGTTCCGAAGATACGGTCGCCGGCATCGCCGAGACCTGGGAGGATGTAGTTATGATCATCGAGCTGACGATCGAGGGCAGCTGTGTAGATCGGCACATCAGGATGAGCCTGGTTGACGACTTCAACGCCTTCCGGTGCGGATACGAGGCACATGAACTTAATGTTCTTTACGCCTTTTTCCTTCATCATGTTGATGGCTGCGACAGCGCTTCCGCCGGTTGCGAGCATCGGGTCGACAATGATGAAATCGCGGTTGTCCACATCCGGCAGCTTGCAGTAGTATTCGATCGGCTTGGATGTTTCCGGATCGCGGTAGAGGCCGATAACGCCGACTCTTGCAGACGGCATCAGTTCAAGAAGGCCGTCCACCATGCCGAAGCCTGCGCGGAGGATCGGAACGATGCCGACTTTCTTGCCGGCTACGCGGCGGCCGCGCATCTTTTCGAGCGGGGTCTCCACTTCGACGTCTTCGAGCGGAAGATCACGGGTGATTTCATAACCCATGAGGAGTGTAATTTCCTGGAGCAGGCGGCGGAACTCGCTGGAGCTTGTTTCCTTGGACCGCATGATCGTGAGTTTGTGTTGAATGAGCGGGTGATCAATAATATGAATCTGCATGATTGCCTCCCTGTAATTTAGACTATTCTGTAATTCGCCTTAACCATTTTAGCACAATAAGTGAAAAAGTGTAGGAAAATTTCAAAAGAATCAGCCCATTTCACCCACCACGCGGTCAGCCCATGCGCGGTCGATGACAAAAATGCCTCTGGAATAGAAGTCAAGCCTGGATTCAGCCGCATTCTTCACTACCTTGTACAGGTCCATGTCAAATTCCATGGATGCGATCATCTTGTCCTTGCTTCTGAAAAGGAATCCATGCTCGCCGTCGTCATTCATAGCAAAGAGGATTTCATCGATGCCCTTGTCGGCATACGTTTCCTCGACATTGTGCCAGACGCTGCTCTTGATGATTTCCACGACGCGGTCGTCAAGGCCTGCATCAAGGATCATCAGCTTTTCGCGGAAATCGTTGTAGGAGCGGACGATTCTCATCGTGTAGTCTGGAAGATCCTTCTGCCGGGCAGAGAGGATGGACATCATCTGGTTCCATGCATCGCCTTCGACGGATACGAAGACCATGTACTTGTCTTCCATCTGATGATACAGGAAATTGTAATTCAAGAGAGCAGTCGCGCCGCAGTCGGGGCAGGTATAGCGGAAAGCATCCCCCGTCCTGACGGCTTCCTTCAATTCCGGATCCTGCTTCGTATTGATGCTGTCCCAGACTTTGAATTCATGCTTGCTGCCGCAGGCCGGGCAGGTGATTTCAGACATTGAGCTTTGTGACATTAGAACCTCCGTGATTCATTAAATGATATGCTTTCCTTCTATTATACCGTACAAGGAGCGGAAATAAATTCCATACGGCGGACTTTTCCATATTTTTACAAATGGGCCGGATCGGTGATGACGCCTTTGACGGCTGTCGCCGCGGCCACGGCAGGAGAAGCAAGGTAGGCTTTTGCTTTCGCAGAGCCGAAGCGCCCCAGGAAATTCCTGTTGTTCGTGCCGAGCATCACTTCCCCGTCCCCCATGAGGGACATCGTGCGTCCTTCGCAGAAGGAGCAGTACGGAGGCGTCACAAGAGCGCCTGCCTCGACGAAGGTCTGGATCCAGCCGCGCTTTACGGCTTCTTCCATGATGGAGGCAGAAGCCGGCGTCACGATGAATTTAAGGTCTTCTGCTATATGGCGTCCCTTCAGGATCTTTGCCGCTTCTTCGAGGTCCTCCAGCCTTCCGTTCGTACAGGAACCGAGGCAAACCTGATCGACCTTCACCCCTTCGACTTCAGAAAGCGGACGGATGTTGTCGACATGGGGCGGACAGGCAACGACGGGCACAAGGTCTTCTGCCTGGTAGAAGAGTTCCCTTTCATAGACGGCATCCTCGTCTGCCTTGACCCATGAAATGGATTTATAGGGCATTTTGCAGTAAGCTGCCGTCTTTTCATCGGCGGCAAAAAGGCCTGCCTTGGCGCCGCATTCGACGACCATGTTGGATATCGTCAGGCGGCTGTCGACAGAAAGGCTCTCTACGGCGCTTCCCGTAAATTCAAGGGAGCGGTACGTCCCTCCTGCCGCGCGGAGATCGCCCAGCACGCGAAGAATGATGTCCTTGGAATAAACATTGGACGGGATTTTCCCTTCAATGCGTACCTTGATCGAGGACGGCACGCGGAGCCACAATTTCCCTGTCCCCCATAAGTATGCCATTTCCGTATATCCAATGCCCGTACCGAAGCAGCCGACACCGCCGGCCGTCGTCGTGTGGGAGTCAGTGCAGAGGAGGATTTCTCCCGGCTTCCCGTAGCCCAGCTCGGGGATGAGCTGATGGCAGATGCCGCCAGAAGCATGGAAATGACCGACATGGTACTTGTCACGCAGCTTGTACCCGTAAGAAAGGCTGTCCGGATCGGTTGGAAGGCAGGCCGGATTCAGATGGTCATGGAAAATGATGAGACGCTCCGGATACATGGCCTTTTCAAATCCCATTTCCATAAGCTTCTCATAAAGGCTCTTCGTATAAATATCATGGACGACTGCCCGATCCGGCGTGACCGTCACAAGATCGCCCGGATGAAGATCGGCAAGGCCCGTATTCTTCATGATGATCTTTTCAGCAAGAGTATGTCCCATCATTACCTCCCCCTTTCCTTCTGTACATGCTTCACAAGCCCGCCGTCCATGATGAGCGAAAGAAGGTCGCCCCTCACTTTGGGAATCGGATACTTTTTTCCTTTGCATAGGATGTATTCATTCGGGACGACGATGACCGTATCGCCCTCTTCCACATCATCAAAGAGCGCGGCGCATTCAATCAAAAGGATGCCGTTATTGACAGCATTCCGGAAAAATATGCGCGCAAAGGACTTGGCGATGATGCAGCGGATGCCGCTTTCAGAAAGGACCTCGGCGGCCTGTTCCCTAGAAGAACCGCATCCGAAATTGTTTCCCGCGACAAGGATGTCTCCTTCCCTGACTTCTTCTGCAAGCTCAGGCCGGAGCAGCTCGAACATGTGCTTTTTGATTTCATCCCAGGACGGATAGGAAAGATGCTGCGTCGGGATGATGATGTCCGTATCAATATCGTCTCCGAACTTCCACACGCGGCCGGAGAAGGCGAGGATCGGATCAGCACTCAGGCTCTTTGTTCCCAAAGCAGGCTTTTCGGATTCTTCCGCCTTTTCCTCAAAAAGCACCTGTGCTTCAGCCTCTTCCTGTCTCTTTCTTTTCAGGAATTCGCCTCCGATATACCCTCTCACGGCAGCATTGGCCGCTCTTTCCGTGCTGACATGGAAGACGGCCGCCTCGATTTCATCCCCGTAATCCTTATTGTCATTCGTAAGGAGTATTTCGCCCTTTCCTGCCTTTGCCTTATAAGATGGATCGGCGCACTGATTGAGGAAAATACCGCCTGCATCCATGATGTCCTTGATATATCCAAGGTCAGCGGCCTTTTTGTATACCTCCGCTGTGGCAGGAGCCACGGAAAGACGGACACCGTCAGATACATGCTCCCCGCGGATGATGTCAGCGGCATGCCTGATATCTTCCAGAAAACCGCCCTGCGCGCCGCCTATGAAGACAGCGGAAATCGGGATCCGTCCCTTCTGGCTGATTTCCGTTTCCTCATGGATGACGACAGAGGGAACGTACTGGATCCGGATATGGAATCCCTGCACGTTTTCTTTCACAAAAGCCGTGCATCCGGAGGCTCTTCCTGCGGCCATGCACATGACAGCAAGCTCTTCCTTCCTGAATTCTTGAAGCTCTCCTGAAATACACACGGGCATCCCTTGGGGAATCTTTTTGGAAAGCGCATAGGCCTTATCGTAATTGCAGGGGCGGTATCCTTCCCTGAAAAACCGGTCATACCTCGTTTCCTTTGTGCTTAGAAAAACATTGAATACGCCGCCTTCCTGGATGGAGAAGGATCCCGTAAGAAGCACTTCTTCAAGGCCTTCCTCATCAAGGCAGTAACCCTTCCCGCCAAAGGCGCCCATCACATAGACGTCAGGATCTCCGGATACGGCAATAAAGCCCTCGGGGAGGGACTCTTCCACCAACAGATGGAAAGCCATTCCTCTCCCGTACGCATGAGGAATATCAAGCTTCCTTGCAAGCGCAAGCACCTCCTGCTGCCTTTTGGATTCTTTCGGTGAATTCGGCGGCACCTTCTTGTCGATCACGACCCTGATCTTCTCAGTATCCCAGAGCTTCCTTCCGCTCTCGGCCGCTTTTTTTAGCGCAGCAAAGCCTTTCTCTTCATTGAGGACAACTACATCAGCCTCATATGTTTTTATTTTCATTCCATAAGTCCCTCCCATCCTTCTTTTCTTCTCATTATACAGATAAAAGGAAAGCACAAACAGGGAGAACCCAATAAAAAATCCCGCTTTCGCGGGCAACAAAAAATAGATCCCCATAGGAAGATGAAAGGAGGGGATCAATGGCGCAAAGGCCCATATAAAATTTTGCAGCTTACGGGGCTGCTTTCTCCCATGTTTCCACGGGGCGCTGTCTACTGAAATTTCTTCAATGAATATTCATTGGCAGGTATAAGAAAAGCCAGTGCAGCTTTGCCTCCGGATGTCCCTAAGAACCGCGTTCCGGTTGGTTAAGTACAATTCTATCCATGACACCCCGTTTCGTCTAATACCGGTCAAGGATTATTTCTATTCCTGCCATGCATAAATAAAACGGAAAATCCTCAAATTCATCCAAAAATCGCGATTTTACCGTATTATTACATTGTTAATTTTCTATATCATTTATTTATCATGCATGTCATGCATTGAAATCCTTCCTATCTTTCATAAATATTGCCTCTTTTTATTGAAACGCCCCTCTTCCTAAAGGTATAATTGAACTAACGATTATGTGTCCGGCTTATACAAAGAATGAATCCCGTATTTTATAAAGGAGTCCCCCATGGATCTCAGCCAACTGGAATATTTCCGCGCGCTTGCGCATATCCGCCACTTCACAAAAGCGGCGGCTTCCATTTCCATCTCGCAGTCCGCCCTGTCCCGCTCCATCACGAAACTGGAAAACGAACTCGGCCATCCCCTCTTCGACCGCACGGGCCATGAAATCTCCCTCACTCCGGATGGGCAGCGTTTCCTCATCCACGTAGAGCGCGCCCTTTCTGAAATCGAGGAAGGCAGGCGGGAGCTCGACCATGAAAATGATCCGCAGGGCGGCATCATCAATCTTTCCTTCATCCATTCCCTCGGCACCTACATGCTTCCTGTCCTTCTCTCCGAATTCAAGGTGCAGAATCCTTCGACCAGGTTCAACCTGCAGCAGAACGATTCCACGCTGCTCGCGCAGGGACTGATCGACGGGACGAGCGACCTGTGCCTGGGATCCACGATGATCACGATGAAGCACATCGCCTGGTCCTACCTCTATTCCGAGGAAATTTACATCACCGTCCCTCTCCATCACCGCCTGGCCGACTGGGAGCAGGCAACGCTGAAGGATATTGAAAATGAGCCCTTCATCACGATGAAGCCGAGCTACAGCCTCAGGATCCTCACCAACCGCGTCTGCGCGCTCGCCAATGTCCATCCGAAAATCATTTTCGAAGGCGATGATACAAATACGATTGCAAGCCTTGTCGCTTCCAATCTGGGCGTTTCTCTCCTCCCGAAGATTCCAGGAAGCGATGCGATCGGCATCCGCCAGATCCACGTTTCCTTCCCGTCATGCAAGAGAGAAATCGGCATCGCATGGAACATGACGCGGCCCCTGTCTCCGGCAGCGCTTCGTTTCCATCAGTTCATCGTGAAGAGATTTGCGGACAAACGGTCCTCCACCGTCCGCTGAATTCTGATATTTCAGTCATTGACAGCGCCTTTTTACCATGCTATCATGAGGTCAGTTTTATATAGGCAATGAGAAGAAGAGTAGGAAATCCGGAATGGCAAAGAGAGCTGCGGAGGGTGAGAAGCAGACCGGGAACGATTTCTGAAGATGGACTTTGAGCCTGCTTGGCTGAATCATGAAGCCGGCCGGGACTGCCCGATACAGCAGCAGGGTATTTATGGCATTGTCCGGCGTACCCGCAGAGTCTTTGCCGGTGACGGCAGGGAGAAACAGAGTGGTAACACGGCTAAGCACCGTCTCTCGTAAGAGGGGCGGTTTTTTGTTTGCCAAATCTGCCCCATTTCACGGCATTTTAGGCTTATAGGACATTTCGTGTTGTTTTTATAGTCGATGAGCCCCGCGTTTATCGG
>OGXZ01000457.1_pt1 | contig 24269 bp, 26 predicted proteins | sample 1576431 | NCBI WGS metagenome assembly OGXZ01 (sample SAMEA3541590, study PRJEB24748) | human gut metagenome | biome: human gut; feature: human-associated habitat; material: faeces | place: China | collected 2012
CCCTGGGGAGCTGGTTCAGGGATTATGTATATATTCCTCTGGGAGGCAGCAGGAAGGGGAAGCTTATGACCTTCCGCAATATGCTGGCGGTCTGGGCCCTCACCGGATTCTGGCATGGGGCAAGCTGGAACTTTATCCTTTGGGGGCTTTTGATGTTTGCGCTGATCTCGGTGGAAAAGCTGGGGCTCATACGGATCCTAGAGGGGGGCCCGGCACTGGGCCATCTTTACATGGCCCTTGCCATTTCCGTAAGCTGGGTGCTGTTCGCGGTGACGGATCTTTCGCAGATGGCCGTTTACTTTACCAGGCTGTTCCCGTTCCTGCCGCAGCCAGAGGGAATGGCATATTTTGCCGGAGACTATTTAAAATATGGAAGGCTCTACGGGCTCTCCCTGGCAGCGGGACTGATCTTTGCCACCGGCCTTCCCATGAAGCTTTACAGGCGGTTCAAAAATAGTCCTGCGGCGGCTGTGGTGCTCCTGGCGGTGTTCTGGGGCTGCGTTTACTGTATGAAGATGGGAATGGACGATCCGTTCCTGTATTTCCGGTTTTAAATTTTTAGAGAATGAAAAAGGGGAGGAAGATTATGAAGCGTTACTGGTACAGCACATTTCTGACAGCCAGCCTGGCGGCTGTGATCGCAGTGGAATACGTTCCTGGAGCTGTGAGAAAGCTGACGCCCTGGTATGAGGCGGGAGCTATGGAGAGGGAGACGGATGAGGGGGCTGCAAAGAAGTCTGATATAGGAGCAGAGAGAGAAACACGGGAGGAAGCGATCCCAGAAACGGCGGATGGAGCGGAAATGGCTGCCGTCTCCGGCGGGGCAGGCGGTCAGACCGGGGAGACGGCTCCCAGTGGGGAGGAGATATCTCTGTCAGAGGAAGAGACTGTGGCTTCAGAGCCCTCTGGAGCTCCGGCCGTGTCCTTAAAGGAGGATTTTTCCGGTGTCCTTTTCATTGGAGATTCCCGGACCGTGGGGCTTTCTGAATATGGAGACCTGGGCCAGGCGGAGGTGTTCGCCGATTCCGGTATGAGCGTATTTACGCTATTTAATAAAACCGTTAAGCTGAGATCCCAGGAAAAGAGCGGATTGGAGGAGCTCTTATGTTCCCGGAAATTCGATACCATATTTTTTATGCTTGGGATCAATGAGCTGGGATATGATTACGATTCCATTGTAAAGCAGTATAAAAGGACCGTGGAAAAGGTCCATGATCTGCAGCCGGACGCCGCCATCGTCCTGGGGGCCAATCTCCATGTGACGGCGGAGAAAGCCTCCGGCAGCAGCATCTACAACAATGACAGGATCAATGCCTTAAACAGGGATATTAAAAGCATGGCAGAGGCCTCTGGCTATGTCTATCTGGATGTGAACCAGGTATTTGACGATGAAAACGGGAATCTGGCGGCGGGATATTCCTCCGATGGGGCACATGTCCTGGGGAAATATTATTCTGTGTGGGTGGACTGGATCAGGGAAACCCTGGGTACACACGCAGGCTGAAGCCGCATATGGGAATATTTTCCTTGCCATTCGGGATGGAATGTGCTACACTTCCAAAGGAAAAAGGAGTAAGGTGTTTAAAGCTGATGACTTCTGCAGACAGACCCATGCAGATATTGTCAGCTTTTTCTATGCCGGAAGGGGACGTATTATGTTACTGAGTATTTCATTGATCCTGATCGTTGGAATGTCCATGGCATGGCTGTGCCAGAGGCTCCGGCTGCCGGGCCTTATGGGGATGCTGGCCACAGGCATGATCCTTGGGCCGCATGCTCTGGATCTGCTGGATGCGGACATCCTGGGGATCTCGGAGGAGCTCCGGAAAATCGCGCTGATCATCATTCTTACAAGAGCCGGACTGGGACTGGATCTGGAGGGATTAAAAAAAACAGGCCGGCCGGCGCTGCTCATGTGTTTTATCCCGGCAAGCTTTGAGGTGCTGGGAGTGATCCTGCTGGGGACCCGGCTCATGGGGCTGACAGTCCTGGAGGCAGCCGTCCTGGGAGCTGTTCTTGCCGCAGTTTCTCCGGCAGTGGTCGTACCGAGGATGGTCCGGCTGATGGAGGAGGGATATGGAAAAAGGGAAGGGATTCCCCAGATGATCCTTGCAGGCGTATCCGTGGATGACGTCTATGTGATCGTCCTGTTCTCCACATTTACCGGCATGATGCAGGGAAAGGGAGTTTCTGCCGTCAGCTTTATAAATATCCCTGTTTCGATCCTTCTGGGAACCGTTATTGGACTGGCCGCCGGATCTTTGCTGGCCCTGTTTTATAAGCAGGTGCATATCCGGGATACTTCAAAGGTTCTCATTCTCTTAAGTATTTCGCTGTTTCTGGTGGCGGCCGAAGACATGCTGACCACGCCCATAAGTTTTTCTTCCCTGATCGCAGTCATGTTTATAGGCATAGGCCTTCAGAAGAAAAGGGGAGAGGCTGCCAGAAGGATCTCTGCGAAGTATGGAAAGCTGTGGGTCGCCGCTGAGATTTTCCTGTTCGTGCTTGTGGGGGCTGCTGTTGATACGGGATACCTGGCCCAGGCCGGAGGGCGTGCGCTTTTGGTGATCCTTGGCGCTCTTGCTTTCAGGATGGCCGGTGTGGCTCTCTGCCTATGGGGAACGAAGCTTGGGAGAAGAGAATGGTTATTTGTAATGTTAGCATATACGCCGAAGGCCACCGTCCAGGCCGCCATCGGAGGGATCCCTCTTTCTATGGGCCTTGCCTGCGGAGATAGCGTTCTTACGGCCGCCGTGCTTGCCATTGTCCTTACTGCGCCCCTGGGGGCGTTTGCGATGGATCTGTCGTATCAGAAGCTTCTGAACAGGTCATGACCGTATTTCATATACGGCGGTGCGGCAGCCGGTGAAAAGAGAACGGCAGGGCCGGGACGATACGGCAGAGGCCGGAAGGAACGGTGAAAACCTGCAAAAAGGTGGGAAGGGGTTGCCAGCCGCAAAAAAATACCTTATAATTATGCGGTATATACTGGATCAGTCTGTGTCCTGCTGTCTGATCCGGAGGATCAAGGATAAAAAAAGCAACCATAAATAACCGCAAAGCAAGGAATGAGAATGAGAAAATTAGCATTAAGTGACGAAATACTGCTGAGTATCCAGCAGCCAGCCCGTTATATCGGCGGGGAGATCAATTCGGTATGTAAGGATCCGTCCAGTGTGGATGTCCGGTTTGCCATGTGCTTCCCGGACGTATATGATATCGGCATGTCCCATCTGGGGATCCAGATCCTTTACGATATGCTCAATAAGATGCCGGATGTGTACTGTGAGCGGGTATATTCGCCGTGGACCGACCTGGACGCCATCATGCGTGAAAAGCATATCCCGCTTTTTGCCATCGAGTCCCAGGACCCGGTGAAGGATTTTGATATCCTGGGGATCACCCTCCAGTATGAAATGTGTTATACAAATATCCTCCAGATCCTGGATCTTTCCGGGATCCCGCTCCATGGCAGCGACCGGACCTGGGATGACCCCATCGTCATCGGAGGCGGTCCCTGCGCCTATAACCCGGAGCCCATTGCCGAGTTTTTTGATCTGTTTTACATTGGAGAAGGAGAGACCGCATACCGGCAGCTGATCGATATTTACAAAGACAGCCGGAAAAATGGCGAGTCCAGGGAGACGTTTTTAAAACGGGCGGCCGGAGTGCCGGGAATCTACGTTCCGTCCCTGTATGAGCCGGAATACCATGAGGACGGCACCTTAAAGGCGTTCCGTCCCACCTGTCCGGAGGCCCCGGAAAAGGTCGTAAAGCAGCTGGTCCTGGATATGACGGAGGCCGTGTATCCGGAAAAGCCCCTGGTGCCGTTCATCAAGGTGACCCAGGACCGTGTGGTCTTAGAGATCATGCGCGGCTGTATCCGCGGCTGCCGGTTCTGTCAGGCAGGCATGATCTACCGGCCGGTGCGTGAAAAGAACGTGGAGCGGCTGAAGGACCTGGCATATAAGATGCTGAAAAATACGGGGCACGAGGAGATCTCCTTAAGCTCCTTAAGCTCCAGCGATTACCGTTCCCTGGAGGAGCTGGTGCGTTTCCTGATCGAGGAATTCCATGGAAAGGGAGTCAACGTATCCCTTCCTTCTTTAAGGATCGATGCATTCTCTCTGGACGTGATGAGCAAGGTACAGGATGTGAAAAAAAGCAGTCTGACCTTTGCGCCGGAGGCTGGTTCCCAGAGGCTCCGTGACGTGATCAATAAGGGGCTTACTGAGGAGGAGATCCTCCAGGGAGCTGCCGATGCCTTTAAGGGAGGCTGGAACCGGGTGAAGCTGTATTTCATGCTGGGCCTTCCCACAGAGACGGTGGAGGATATGGAGGGCATTGCCCTTTTATCTGAGAAGATCGCAGAGGAGTATTATGAGATCCCCAAGGACCAGAGAAACGGAAAGGTCCAGGTGGTGGCCAGCACGTCCTTCTTTGTGCCAAAGCCCTTTACGCCTTTCCAGTGGGCCAGGATGTCCACCAAGGAGGAATTCCTGGATAAGGCACGGGTGGTCAACCGCAAAATGAAGGAGATGCTGAACCATAGGAGCCTGAAATACAACTGGCATGAGGCCGATGTAACAGTTTTAGAGGGCGTACTGGCCCGGGGAGACCGGAGGGTGGCCGCCGTCATCGAGGAGGCATACAGAAACGGCGCTTTATATGACGCCTGGTCTGAGAGCTTCCGGAATGATATATGGATGAAGGCATTTGAGACCTGCGGCGTGGACATTGATTTCTATACCACCAGGGAGCGGAGCCTGGACGAGCTGTTCCCCTGGGACTTCATCGATACGGGTGTGTCCAAGGAGTTTTTAAAGAGAGAGTGGAACAATGCGGTAAACGGGACCGTGACCCCCAACTGCCGGGAACGCTGTTCCGGGTGCGGCGTAAGACGATTCGGAGGAGGTGTCTGCTTTGAAGATCAGGATTAAATTTTCCAAACAGGGAAACATGCGGTTCATCGGGCATCTGGATATCATGCGTTATTTCCAGAAGGCCATGCGCCGGGCTGACGTGGACATCCGGTATTCGGAGGGCTTTTCTCCCCACCAGATCATGTCCTTTGCGGCTCCTCTGGGCGTAGGGCTCACAGGAAGCGGTGAGTACCTGGACATTGAGGTCCTTTCCACAGAGAGCTCCAGGCGGATGGTGGAGCGGCTCAACGTCCAGATGGCAGAGGGGATGGAGGTGCTGAGCTTTAAGAGACTTCCGGATTCTGCCGGAAACGCCATGTCCCTGGTGGCGGCCTGTGATTACACGGTGTCGCTGAAGAAGGAATATGAAGAGGCCCTTGGCATGTCTGCCCAGGAGTTCTTTGACGGACTCTGCGGCTTTATAGAGACGGGAGACCTGAATATCGTAAAAAAGACAAAAAAAGGCGAAAAGCAGATGGATCTCCGGCCATATATTTATGAGCACCGGCCGTCGGAGGACGGGGATTCCATTTTTCTCAGGCTTTCTGCCGGAAGCGCAGCCAATGTGAAGCCGGAGCTTCTTCTGGAGGCCTTCTGCCGGAGCTGTTCCAGGGAGTTCCCGGTCTTTGGCTTTTCCATCAACCGGGAGGAGGTCTACGCGGATGCCGGATCTGGGGACAGCCATGAATTTGTGACCCTGGAATCCTTTGGTGAAGACATTGAATAAACTGATCTTTACTGAACTGCGGGGACGGACCGTGTCTGTCCTTGCTTCCGGAAACCGCGTCCTCCAGATCGGAACGGCTCCGGAACGGGAGGACTGTGCTCTTGGGACGATCTGCGTGGGAAGGGTCCGGAACATCGTAAAAAATATCAACGCTGCCTTTGTGGAGTACAGGCCGGGGATCAACGGTTATTACAGCCTGGCAGAAAACAGGTTCCATTTGTTTGCAGACGGGAGGGACGGATCCAGTCCGCTGAAAAATGGAGACGAGATCCTGGTCCAGATCTCCAGGGCTGCTGTCAAGACCAAGGACGCGGTGCTCACCTCGAAGCTTTCTCTCACAGGGCAGTATGGAGTGCTCACCCTGGACGGCAGCGGGCTGGGGATCTCCTCTAAGATCCGCGATGCCGGATGGAAAGAGCAGATGAAGGAATGGTGGGAAGAGGAGGCCAGGGGCCTGGTTTCCGGACTTTCCGGAACGGGACTTCCGCGTGCTGGCTTTATCCTGCGGACCAATGCGTACGGCGCTCCCCTGGAGGCGGTCGGACTGGAGCTGTCTGGACAGGCAGAACGGATGGCCAGGCTTCTGGAGAACGGGAGGTGCCGCACGGCAGGAAGCATCCTCTATCAGCCGGAAAGCTTTTTTGTCCGTAGCGCCATGGATGTCCGGAAGGATGAAACAGAAGAGATCCTTACAGATCTTCCAGATATTTACCAGGAGCTCCAGGAAGCCGCTGGGGACGGTTTTCAGGTTCCGGTGCGGTTCTATATGGACAGCTATCCCCTGTCTGCCCTGTACCGCCTGGATGCGGCCCTGGACCGCGCCCTGGGAAGGATCGTCTGGCTCCGCTCCGGCGGATATCTGGTCATCGAGCCTACGGAGGCCATGACCGTGATCGACGTGAATACCGGAAAAAACACGGATAAGAAGACGGCTTCGGAAACGTACCTGAAAACGAATCTGGAGGCGGCCGAGGAGATCGCGGTCCAGCTGCGGCTCAGAAATCTTTCCGGGATCATTGTGGTGGATTTCATCGATATGAAGGAAAAGGCACAGAATGAGGAGCTTATGAGAAGGCTGCGCCAGTGTCTGGCGGCAGATCCTGTCAAAACGGTCCTGGTGGACATGACGCCCCTGGGACTGGTGGAGATCACAAGAAAGAAGACGCTCCGTCCGCTCCATGAGCAGTTTTCCCGCAGTGAAAAAAATAGATAACAATTATCCCTTTGCTTTTTGGGGAAATATGGTATAATATCTGCGGAGCAGATATTATACCATGGCGCATGCCGGTTTCTGCGTTCACCGCAGAAATCCGGGCGCAGGAATCTCCCGGAGGGGCTGCATCGGGAAGATGCAGCATAATATCTGCGGAGCGGATATTATATGCTTAATCGTATATTTTTATAAAAGAAATGAGGTACAAATCATGAGAACTGTTGGAACCGTATCCAGAGGCGTCAGATGCCCGGTTGTGAAAGAAGGAGACGATCTGATCCGGATCGTGACAGAGGCTATCGCCGATATGGGAAAAGAAGAACATATCACATTTCATGAAAAGGACATCGTAGCTGTAACAGAGGCCGTAGTGGCCAGGACCCAGGGCAATTATGCCAGTACAGATGACATTGCGAAGGACTGCCGCACAAAATTTGGCTGCGATACCATCGCTGTCACGTTCCCGATCTTAAGCCGGAACCGGATCGCCATCTGCTTAAAAGGCATTGCCAAGGCGTTTAAGAAGGTTTATATCCTGATGAGCTATCCTTCCGATGAAGTGGGCAACCACCTGTTTGACGACGATCTTCTGGATGAAAAGGGAGTCAATCCGTATTCAGACGTAATGGATGAGGCAAAGTACAGGGAGATCTTCGGCTATGTAAAGCATCCGTTCACAGGCGTGGATTATGTGGCTTATTATAAGGAGCTGTTTGAGGCCGAGGGCTGCGAGCCGGAATTTATTTTTGCCAACGACTGCCGCGCAGTGCTCCCCTATACAAAAAATGTACTCTGCTGCGATATCCACACCAGAGAACGCTCCAGACGGAGATTACTGGCTGCGGGAGCGGAGAAGGTGCTGACGCTGGCAGATATCATGAACGCTCCGGTGGATGGAAACGGTTATAACGAGCAGTATGGCCTGTACGGCTCCAATAAGGCCACAGAAGACACGGTAAAGCTGTTCCCGAGAGATTGTAATGAATTTGTGAAAAATCTCCAGGAGAGCCTTGCAGAGGCCACAGGCGTGAAGATGAATTGTATGATCTACGGGGACGGCGCGTTTAAGGACCCGGTTGGAAAGATCTGGGAGCTGGCCGATCCGGTGGTAAGTCCCGCTTATACTGAGCGGCTGGAGGGAACTCCCAATGAGCTGAAATTAAAATACCTGGCAGATAATGACTTTAAGGATCTGAAGGGCGAGGAGCTCACAAGGGCCATGAAGGAAAAGATCGAAGCCAAGGACGGCAGCTTAAAGGGGAGCATGGCCTCCCAGGGTACGACTCCCAGACGGCTGACAGATCTGATCGGCTCTCTCTGTGACCTGACCTCTGGCTCTGGAGATAAGGGAACGCCCATCGTGTTTATCCAGGGATATTTCGATACTTTTGCAGAGCAGTAAAAGCGAAAGCGCTGCAGACGGGCGGTTTTCCGCCTGATCTGCGGCGTTTTTTCGCTGGCAGCGAGACAGAAATTTTTCGTAAGGAAGAAAATCCTGTAAAAACGGTTGACAGAAAGATGGACAGGTGCTATTATATTACAGTATGCCGCACAGCGAGGTCTGCAAGGGTTCCTGCGGGAACACACCGTAACTGGCGAGTAATGATAATAGGAGGTGCAATATGTACGCGATTATTGCAACAGGTGGTAAGCAGTATAAAGTAGCCGAAGGCGACAGCATCAAGATTGAGAGACTGGACGCAGAAGTAGGTTCTGTTGTTACTTTTGATCAGGTTCTGGCTGTAAACAACGGCGAGCTTACGATCGGATGCCCCACAGTGGAAAACGCGACTGTTTCCGCAACCGTTGAGAAGGTTGGCAAGGGCAAAAAAGTTATCGTTTACAAGTATAAGCGCAAAACTGGCTATCATAAGAAAAACGGCCACAGACAGCTTTATACCCAGGTTAAGATTGACAAGATCAACGCTTAATTTTGTATGATTCAGGTAATTATCCTGCGCGATAAGGACAGGAAAGAAAAAGGGATCGAAATAAGCGGTCATGCTGGCTATGCAGAATACGGACAGGATATCATATGTTCTGCTGTTTCTGTACTGGCTCTCAACATGGCGAATTCCGTCGAACAGTTTACAGACGATCATTTCGAGGGAAGTGTTTCAGAGGATGGAGGCCAGTTCTCTTTCCTTTTCCCCGATTCCATGAGTCCCGAATCGCAGCTCCTCATGAAGTCCCTGATCCTCGGGCTGACGAATATCCGGGATGAATACGGAGCGGAATATATCAATTTTCGATTCAGGGAGGTGTAACCGATATGTTTAAGATGAACCTTCAGTTATTTGCCCATAAAAAAGGTGTTGGTTCCACAAAGAACGGCAGAGATTCCGAGTCCAAACGCCTTGGCGCAAAGAGAGCAGACGGCCAGTTCGTATTAGCCGGAAATATTCTTTACAGACAGCGTGGAACAAAGATCCATCCGGGTCTTAATGTTGGCCGCGGCGGTGATGATACATTATTCGCAATGGTTGACGGCGTTGTTAAATTTGAGAGAAAAGGCAGAGACAAAAAGCAGGTTTCTGTATATCCGAAGGCGATCAACGAATAAAGCAGAGAGCTCCATACGTAAGGTATGGGGCTTTTTTCTCTACTGGGAAACCAGACATTTTTGGAAAGGACCGGGCTTATCATGTTTACAGACAGTGCAAAAGTTTTTATCAGATCAGGAAACGGCGGGAATGGCCATGTGAGCTTCCGCAGAGAATTATATGTTCCCAACGGCGGCCCCGACGGCGGTGACGGCGGAAAAGGCGGCGATATCATTTTTGAGGTGGACGACGGCCTTAATACACTGGTGGATTTCAGGCACGTCCGCAAATATGTGGCGCAGAGTGGGGAAGAAGGCGGAAAACGCCGCTGCCACGGTGCCGACGGAAAGGATCTGATCGTTAAGGTGCCCGAGGGCACGGTTGTTAAGGATCTGGAATCGGGAAAGGTCATCACGGATATGTCCGGAGACAACCGGCGGGAGATCATTCTGAAAGGCGGCCGGGGAGGGCTGGGAAATATGCATTTTGCCACCTCCACCATGCAGGTTCCCAAATATGCCCAGCCAGGACAGCCAGGGCAGGAGCTGTGGATCCAGCTGGAGCTTAAGGTGATCGCCGATGTGGGTCTGGTGGGCTTCCCGAATGTGGGAAAATCCACGCTGCTTTCCCGCGTTTCCAACGCAAGACCAAAGATCGCCAATTATCATTTTACTACCCTAAACCCGCACCTGGGCGTTGTGAACCTGGGCGACGGAAACAGCTTTGTGATGGCGGATATTCCCGGGCTGATCGAAGGCGCTTCGGATGGCGCCGGCCTTGGCCACGAATTCCTGCGCCACATCGAGCGGACGAAGGTGCTCCTTCATGTGGTAGACGCGGCTTCTGTGGAGGGACGCGACCCGGTGGAGGATATCCATACCATCATGAATGAGCTTTCTACCTATAATCCGGAGCTTTTAAAGCTGCCGCAGGTCATTGCGGCCAATAAGCTGGATGCCCTGTATGATGAGGAGCATGATCCCTTAAAGGCGCTGAAGGATGAATTTGAACCGAAGGGAATTCCCGTATTCGGTATTTCGGCTGTCAGCGGAGAGGGCGTCAACGAACTTCTGGGCCATCTGTTCCAGGTCCTCCGGACTGTGGACCGGACTCCCAGAGTATTTGAAAAAGAGTTTGAAGTTGAATATCAGGCGGACCGGAATCTGCCTTACACAGTGGAGCGTTCTGACGATGGAGCGTTCGTTGTGGAAGGTCCCAGGATCGAGAAGATGCTGGGCTACACCAATCTGGACTCAGAGAAGGGCTTCGACTTCTTCCAGAAATTCCTGAAACAGAACGGGATCCTGGATGAGCTGGAAAAGGCCGGAATCTCCGAGGGCGATACAGTGCGTATGTACGGTCTGGCTTTTGAGTATTATAAATAAGGAGAAGAGCATATGACAAGCAAGCAGAGGGCCTATCTTAAGGGACTTGCCATGACCATGGATCCAATTCTGCAGATCGGTAAATCCAGCCTTACACCGGAGCTTACCCAGTCTGTAAACGAGGCGTTGGACGCCCGTGAGCTGATCAAGATCCATGTTTTAAAGAACTGTGTGGATGATGGAAAGATCCTGGCCCAGACCCTGGCAGAGCGTACCCGCTCGCAGGTGGTACAGGTGATCGGAAGAATGATCGTTTTATATAAACCGGCGAAGGAAGAGAAGGACAGAAAGATCGTTCTCCCGTAAGCTGGAAAGGAGAGCTGCCATGAAACGTATCGGCATTATGGGCGGGACCTTTGATCCGGTCCACAACGGCCATCTTCTTCTGGGAAGACAGGCCCGCTCCGAATACGGGCTGGATGAGATCTGGTATATGCCGTCCCATATCCCTCCCCATAAAAAGGATCACCGGATCACGGACGTAAAGGACCGCCTGGCTATGCTGGAGCTGGCGCTGGAGGGGATCCCGTTTTTTTCAGTCTCTGATTTTGAAATGAAGCGGGAGGGGAATACGTATACTGCACAGACGCTGGAGCTTCTAAAGGAAGAATACCCGGAGGACAAATTTTATTTTATCATTGGAGCCGATTCCCTGTTCCAGCTGGAAACCTGGTATCACCCGGAAAAGGTCATGGAGCTTACCTCGCTTCTGGTGTCCGGCAGGGAATATGACCGGGCCGGACGGACCCTGGATCAGCAGATCAGCTATTTAAAATCCGTGTACGGAGCCCATATCCAGGTGCTTCACAATCCAGAAATGAACGTGGCTTCTGCCAGGATCCGGGACATGGCGGCCAGGGGAGAAGATATAGGAGAGCTGGTTCCCGGAGCCGTGGCCGCTTACATCAGAGAACACAGGCTGTACCAGGAGAGCAGATAACACGGAATCAGTAAAGGGCATATTCATATGGACAGAAGAGTCATTGAAATAAGAAAGCATTTAAAAAAGAAACTGGATCCCATGCGGTTTGAGCATACATTGGGAGTCTCCTACACCTGCCAGGCCCTGGCCATGCGGTACGGATATGATCTGGATAAGGCAGAGCTGGCCGGACTCCTTCATGACTGCGCCAAGCGGTACGACCGTCCGACCATGCTGGAAAAATGCATAAGCCGCGGGATCCCTGTTTCTGAAAGCGAAGAACGGGATCCATCCCTGCTTCATGCAAAACTGGGAGCGTGGATGGCCAGGGAAAAATACGGAGTGGACGATGAAGAGATCTTAAGCGCCATTGCGTGTCATACCACAGGAAAAACAGACATGGGGATGCTGGATAAGATCCTTTATGTGGCAGATTATATTGAGCCCCGGCGTTATAAAGCTGCGGATCTGCCCAGGATGAGAAAGCTGGCCTTTGAGGATCTGGATCGGGCCTGTCTGGCCATTATGGAGAGCATTCTCCGTTACCTGGGTACCCTGGACTGCCCCATTGATCCTTTGACCATTGCCGCCTGTAATCATATGCGTGCGGTGGCAGCAAGAAGCCAGGAACAGGCCGCAGCCGGGAACGGAGAAATCGGGCCAGAGAAAATAAAGGAGGAAAACACAGTTGAATCAGTCAAAAGAAATGGTAAGACTCGCAGTCGAAGCGCTGGACGAGAAAAAGGGAGAAGATATAAAAATTATTGATATCCAGGGTGTAACAGTTATTGCAGATTATTTTGTACTGGCAAGCGCATCCAACAGCAGCCAGACCCAGGCTCTGATCGATAATGTGGAGGAAAAGCTCTTTAAAGCTGGCTTTGAGTGCCGCCAGAAAGAGGGAAATCTAAGCTCAACATGGGTCCTTTTGGACTACGGCGATGTGATCGTTCATGTATTTTCCAAGGAAGACCGGCTGTTCTATGATCTGGAGCGCATCTGGAGAGACGGAAAGGTCGTAGGATCCGTAGAGGAACTGGACTGATCCGGAACGCAGTCTGACAAAAACATATACCTGAAGCACCGGCTATTCTCTAAGGGGGATGCCGGTGCTTTTTGGTTACTGAAATGCGTGTCCTGTGGCATATAAAATGCTCTGCAGGGTTCGCCATACGGCGGAAGGAACGTCTGCGGCCGCAGCAGCCCGCCGCAGGCAGGCATCATTCCTGCTAATTCATAAACCGGAACAGGCCGATGACCTTTCCAAGGATCTGGACGTCGTCCACGATGATCGGGTCCATAGAAGAATTTTCCGGCTGCAGGCGGACGTGGCCGGATTCTTTATAGAAGGTTTTTACCGTTGCAGAATCTCCCAGGAGGGCAACCACCTTATCCCCGTTTTCAGCCACAGGCTGCTTTGCGACGATCACCTTGTCGTCGTTGAGGATTCCAGCCTCCACCATACTGTTTCCTTTTACCCTCAGCATAAATACCTCTTTATTGGGAAGCAGCTCCGCAGGGATGGGGATATAATCCTCAATATTCTCCTCTGCCAGGATCGGCATTCCTGCGGCAACGGTCCCGATCAGCGGTACGTTGACCACTTCCCGGCGGGTCAGCGCAAAATCATCATCCAGGATCTCGATGGTCCTGGGTTTTGTGGGATCCCGTCTTATGTATCCATTCCGCTCCAGTGTCTCCAGGTGGGAGTGGACAGAAGAGGTGGATTTCAGATGGACGGCTTCGCAGATCTCGCGCACAGCCGGCGGATATCCTTTGCTTAAAATTGTTTCTTTTATAAATTCAAGAATTTCTTTCTGTTTTTCAGTTATTTTACCCTGGCTCATATATGTGGATCCTCCTTTGCATCATTTTTATGAAAAAATGATATCATATCTTATAAAAATCCCTGGAAGGGAATAGATTTCTTTTTTATATACTATCATATGTCCGGCAAAAAAGCAAACTTTTGTTCGAGAAAAAGCAGGAAATCTGTTGACAAACATTTGTTCTGGTGTTATCATGAGACCAGAACAAATGTTCCCGAACATACATTCTTTTGACGCAGGAGGGACTGAATATGAAAAAGTATTTGTTTTTGTTAGCCGCATCCATTATGATTTTATCCTGTCTCCTGGGAAAGACACTGGTAACTGCCAGCGGAGAGGAGAGGGAGAGCGGTTATGACCGTTATTATACCAACATTGAGATCCGTCCGGGGGACTCTCTGTGGTCCATTGCTGAAAGATACAGGGCTAACTCCGGAATGGAGGTCCGCCAGTATATATCAGAACTGAAAGAGATCAACGGCCTGGTTTCGGATTCCATTGAGGCCGGGGACTCCCTGACTGTTGTATATTATGCCAGACAGCCAGGTATGATCCCGTCGGAGCAGTAGTTCTCCGGATCTGCCGCAGGATAGCTAATTATTAAGGAATGCCGTTTGTAACTGGCAGGCTCCAGGCCGCAGCCAGTCTGTATCCGGACTAGCCAGGCTACTGGGGCCCCTGTTCCTTTTTTTCCCTTAGCTGGACTATATTTCTGGCGCTTTTCCGTCTCTGGTCCTCCTGGGCCGCATAGTGCTTCCTGGTGGTATTGACATCGCTGTGCCCAAGGACCGATGCTACCAGATAGATATCGCCGGTTTCCCGGTAAAGGCTGGTGCCGTAGGTGCTCCGAAGCTTATGGGGGGTGATCTTTTTCAGGGGAGTAACAAGACCCGCATATTTTTTTACCATATTTTCCACCGTTCTGACGCTCATCCTTTTTTTCTGCAGGGACAGGAACACAGCATCCTCATGACCTGGAAGGGCGTCAATGGCCTGGCGTTCATCCAGGTACGTTTCCAGAACGTCCCGGACTTCATCGCTGAAATAGACGATGGATTCCTTTCCTCCCTTCCGGAATATCCTGACTCCACAGGCGTCCAGATCCACATCGTTTATATTTAATCCGACACACTCCGATACACGGAGTCCTGTCCCCAAAAGAAGTGTCAGCATGGCCAGGTCCCGGACCTTTGTCCGTTCATGATACAGTTTCTGCCTTTCTGTGAGCTTTTCACCTTCCTCAACCTCATCCAGAAGCCGTGCCACCTCATCAATTTCCAACCGTGTGATCTCTTTTTCATGGAGTTTGGGGAGACGCAGGAGAGAGGCAGGATTTTTTTCAATCCGTTCATTTCTGTAAAAATAATTATAGAAGCTTTTTAAAGATGAAACCTTCCGCATGATCCCACGCTCCGTATTATATACATCTTCATTGTTCACAGAAGGATGACATTTTAAATATTCCATATATTCTTCCAGATCGGTAACTGTAAGCTGTTCCAGAACAGAGAGGGGGATATTTTCCCCCATTCGGGCTACCTGGCTGTTGGAAGTTTTCAGAAAATCGAAAAAGATCCGCAGGTCATGGCTTCGTCGCTCGTCAGGAAAGCGACGACGGCGGCAACCTCTTCGGGCTGTCCTGGTGGATGTCAGAGGTTCGATTCCCCGGAAGAAATCTGCACAGAAGGGAGGAAGTTCCTTTATCAGTCCCCGCAGCTTTTTGATGTTTTCAATATCCTTCTGCTCATGATAAGTGAGAGATGCCATGATTATCTTCCTTTCCTTCTTTATTTTTTTCAGAGCCTCTGGAATCCGAGGAGGGAGATGGCCAGCCGGGAATGTTGCCAGAGAGAACCGCGTGGAAAAAGCGATCCTTGACTCCAGGATTTTCCAGATTCAGATCCCGTATGAGATTTTTTACGTATTCCCGCCGGGTTTTTCCATCCACCGGACATGGATTCTTGCAGACTGGAAGCTGGTATTTATTTTTAAATCCAATGATATCTGCTTCGCTGACGTACATCATGGGGCGGATCACAGTCAGATCCATCCGGTCCAGATAGGTACGGGGAGAGAAGGTATAGAAGCGTCCCTCATAGATCAATGAAAGCATCATGGTTTCTATAATATCATCCCTGTGATGGGCGTATGCCACTTTATTGCAGCCGCAGGATCTGGCCTGCTGGTTTAAGGCACCTTTCCGCATTTTTGCGCAGAGAGAGCATGGATTGGATTCTCTGCGGGTCTCGAAAACGATTTTTGCAATATCCGTGGAAATAACTGTATAGGGGATGGAAAAATCGTCGCAGAGGGCCTGTATGGCTTTAAAATCCTGGATCCCAAAACCAAGGTCCACAGTAAATGCACAAAGCTCGAATGGGAATGGGTAAAAACGCTGGAGCTCATGGAGAGCGAAGAGCAGTGCCAGGCTGTCCTTTCCTCCGGAGATCCCAATAGCGATGCGGTCACCAGCGGAGATCATCTGGTAATCGTCCACTGCCTTTCGTACAAGGCTTAAAAGTCGCTGTAATTTCATAAATTGCTGATCCTCTCAATTATCTGTAATAATTATATTAAAAGGGCAAGTTCCATTGGAAACGTATTTCACGAATAGTTGTGCCCATGGACCATCATACCAGAACCAAAGGGATAATGCAAGAACTCCTTGTAGCATGGATCATGAATGTGCTATAATCAAAAACATGAACGTTCATGATACAGAATGGGCGTATTATGCCGTACCTTTAATGGTTCTGGCGCTGTCTATACATAATGAAAAAGAAAGGAAAATTGTTATGAGAAAAGTAATGAACCGGGTGCTGGTTGTCGGGATCGTGCTCACAGTCGTTTATCTGTTTGTGGAATATTATCTGCCTTTGCTTGTCAAATAGATATGGAAGGCAGGAGTATGGAGAGAGACGGCTGAGGGCAGAAAAAGGCGGGGGAATGCTGGTTGCAGAGCGATCTATAACTATGCGCGAAAGCCTTCTTTAACGAATAGTTTATAGACTTTCCGCCTTTACTTGGTTTTATGTGACCTCATTTTTTCTTGTACTGGATTTTAGAAAAAGAAATGAATCATAAATATATAATAGATTCCCAGGAGGTGCAATATGCCATTACCAAAACAGTATCATACATCAAAAGACTACTGGAACCTTCCAGAGGGTCAGCGCGCCGAGCTGATAGACGGGACCCTGTATGATATGGCCCCGCCCAGCTATCGGCATCAATTTCTGATCGCTAAGCTGTCTTTCGTGATCCAGGAATATATCTTCTCTCATGCTGGAAACTGCCAGCTGCTTATGGCCCCTTTCGCCGTGAACCTGGATGCCGATGATAAAAATTGGGTGAAACCGGATATCTCCGTAATCTGCGACCGGAACAAGCTCCATGACCAGGGCTGTTTCGGTGCTCCTGACTGGATCATTGAAATTGTCTCTCCTTCCAGTCGTCGGATGGATTATTCCACAAAGAACACTCTGTATTCTGAGGCCGGGGTCCAGGAATACTGGATCGTGGATCCAGGGAAGGAACGTACTACCGTATACCGTTACGCCGAAGACGCCGCTCCGATCATCTTCCCGTTCCACAGCCCGGTCAGCGCCGGATTGTATCCGGATTTGGAGATCCTTATCAGCAGCCTTCTGAAAGACATGTAGCTGCATAAAAAAGCCGTCTGCAGTCGCGCTGGAGAAGACCCACAGACCGGTTATCGCTGTCCGATGCTGGAAGAAATAATTTCTGCCCTATATCAGTCACAGACCTCCAGGATAACCTGGAGGTCTGTTCACTTAAACATTTAAGTTTGTTTAATCCAGCAGATTCCTGTAATACGGCCAGTTGGCTGTCATGACGCCTACGGTCACGTTATCTGCGGAGCCAGTCTCATGGATACACTGGATCTGCCCATTGGGCGCCCAGTTTAAAAACATGATCACATGGGGAGTTTTTCCGGTGATGACGATAATATCCCCGGGCTTTAGGTCTGCTCGGTTCACCGGCCGTCCCGTGGACTTAAGCCCCTCGGTCCCCTCATAAGGAAGGCGTTCGCCTGTCACAGACCAGTATACCCAGTTGATCCAGCCGGAGCAGTCGAGCCCCTTCAGGATACGGCCCCTGTGGTCGGGGATCGTAATGGAACCAAAGCTGTTGCCGCTGTAATTTCTGGCGCTGGCCTTGCCGCCCCAGTAATAGGGAACCTTTCCCACAGACTGCAGTGCAAAACGGATGATCTCCTTCCGTTCCTCTGATGTGTCAGACGGAATTTTTTTCATATAGGATTCGATCTCTGTACTGGAAAGCGGGGCTTTGGTGCCTTCCACCGTAACACTGATGTCATAAAGCTCCGTCCAGTCTTGACGGCTGATGTGGTTTACAAAGGCCCGTGCACGGTCATTCCAGCCAGCCCAGGCGCTTCCCTCTTCCACTGTGTTTCCAGCAGGATCTATGGAAAACAGGCTTTCAGCCTCCTCCAGGCTCTGGACTTTGGCAGTGATCCTCAGATCGATGTGTCCGGGGCAGATGAGGGATGTCTGGGAGGATGCGCTCCTGGAGCTTTCTGACGAAACTGCGGCTGTATATATACGGTGATCCCCCTTAAGCATATCTGCTGCTTCCGGATCAAAGACCAGAGCAGCCTGATCCGGCTCCTCTGGCCGGATGATCACAGCATTCCGGCTTTCTGTTGGCTCTGTTGGCTGGGGCTCGGGGGTTGGTGCTTCTGAGGAGACCGGGGATGGGGCCTGTGAAGAGGCAGCCGTCGGACCAGCAGATCCGGACGTCTGGGGCGCAGACGAAGCAGCGCTGGACATTTCCTGGCTTTCCTTAGACTCTCCGGGCCTTACAATGGTAACCTTTGGCTTTGTCTCTTCCATGTATACGCTTTCAGCAGTTTCGGCTAGAGAATCCAGGGGACTGGTGGTGGTCTCCACCTGGACTGTGGTTCCGGCAAAGGCTGGTGTTGTTTTTTCTGTAGAAGAAGCTGCAAGGCTTCCGGAATTTCCTCCTGAAAAAGGGTCCGATACGAGGCCCGAACTGAAGGAATCACCGGAGGCACCGGATATGCTCTCTCCATCTTCACCGGTCCCTTCTGCGGCCTGGCTGGATTCAGCAACGGAAATTTCCGTATTGATACTGCTTTCTCCATTAAAATGATCCTCTCCCTCCAGCTCGGAATCTGTCTCCTCTCCGGAAGGGATCTGGGATGGATCCACACAGCCGCCGCAGAAATATACATCTCCCATGGACGCGCTGTAAGAATGGGAAGCACTCCAAAGCTGGTCTGTGTATTGCCGGATCTGGTCCAGGTCGTGGATCTCATTGTAATAACAGTATACGCTTGCCATGGAAAGGATCTGCTGGGCATTGGATACAGCAGACGTGATATTTCCATCTCCGTCATAAAAGGATACACGGACATTTTTAAAATGCTCCACCGCCCAGGTCGAAGGATCCTCCGGATCCTGTGATAAGGAGGCAGGATTGTGTTTTCCCAGTACCTTGGCCTGGGAACGTCCCAGACGTGAAGCCAGTCTGGAGGGAGCCATATTAGCCATATCATAGATACCCGCGTACCACTGGGAATCCTTCCGGATCAGCTCCTTCATAAGGATTTCCGCATAGCTTTCTTCTGCCCCTTCCTCATACATATGGGCAAAATTGAGCCTGTACGGGGCTGGAGCCGTCTCATCCATGGCGGCAGCCGTTTCTCTGCTCTCTTCTGTCTCCGTTTCTTCCCTGGCCGTGGAAGCCGTTTCCGAAGGACGCTCTGCTTCCGAGGAAGACTTCTCCGCTGCTGCCGGTAATGCCGGCGGGACGTAGGGCATGACGGCCGAAAATGCAATGCATGTACAAAGGAGCATCACGGCCGCAGGACGCATCCCCTTATATAGATTCAGATTTTTTTTCATATCGTAATACCTGCTGTAAAATTCTCGTAGATAGGCGCTGCCGGACGGGCTAAAGACAGCACGATAAGTATATCATACAACCCGTCTGGATTTCTTAAATTCTTTCTTAATTTTTTTGCCTGTCCGCAAAAAAAGCCTCCGCAGCCATCCGGCTTCTGCCGGGACTGGGTAGGCTTTTTTATCTGTCCTTTTACTTTATTTTTGCATATTCCTGCTTGATCCTGGCAAATTCCCGGATGACCTTTATGGCTCCGTCTGCTCCGGTTTTGCTGCTGTTGATGCAAAGGTCATAGCTTTTTGAATCTCCCCAGCGCTTGCTGGAGTAATAATTATAATAGCTGGCCCTCTTCTTATCGGTCTTGATCATAACATCCCTGGCCTGGGCTTCAGAGATCTGATGGCGTTCCATCAGAGTCCGGATCTTTACATCCTCATCCGCGGTAATAAATACAGAGACCACATTGGGGAATTCTGCCAGGGCATAATCGGCGCAGCGGCCGATGATCACACAGGACTCCTCCGAGGCCAGCTGCTTGATCGTATCGAACTGAGCCAGAAAGATCTTATGGTTGATGGGCATATCCATATAAGCGGAATTTGTATATCCCAGGGAGTATGTATCCATCACAAGGGAATATAAAAAGCTGCTGGTGGGTTTTTCATCATGTGTCTCAAACAGTTCTCTGCAGAGTCCGCTCTTTTTCGCCGCCAGGGTAAGAAGCTCCTTGTCGTAGCATTTAACACCCATCTCTTCTGCCAGCTTCTGTCCGATATGTCTGCCTCCGCTTCCGCATTCTCTGCCAATGGTAATAATTAATTTATCACTCATATCCCACAGCTCCTCTCTGCAATTGCAAGTCTATAACATATATTATACAGTGTTTTCGGAATATTGCAAGATATTTTCTAAAAAAATAGAGGGCTTTCCAGGGTAATATCCGCCTCCCTGAAGCCCTCTGCTGCAAAAGACTAATGGGCCTTTCGATTGATAAATTCAGTCCTCGTCTTGGAATAGGTAAATTTCTGGCTGCTGTACAGACCATAATAACCGGAAAGAGCAAAGCTTACAGATACGGCCAGGGCAAAATATTTCATCCCCTCAAACCCAAACAGCTCAAACCCCATAAATATGGTGGCCACCGGACAGTTGGTCACACCGGCAAACAGGGCCAGCATACCGCAGGCCGCGCACAGGGACGGCTCAAAGCCCAAAAAATTTCCGAAGGCTGCGCCCATGGTCGCCCCCACTGCCAGGGTCGGGACGATCTCTCCGCCCTTAAAGCCGCCGCCCAGGGCGACTGCAGTAAAAAGCATTTTTAACAGAAAGGCCTCATAGGGAACATTTCCCTCCATGGCGGCCTCCACCAGGTTAAAGCCAGCTCCGCAGTATTCCCGCCCGAATACCAGAGAAAGGCCGATGAACAGGGCGGATGCCGTGAGGATCCGGGCATAGACATTCTGCAGCTTTGCCTTATAAAGCTTCTGGACCTCATGAAGCAGGATGCAGAAGCATACGCTGACAAAGGCGCCCAAAAGAGCCAGGAGCACAATGAGAGCCGCCGGCTTAAGGGAAAATTCCGGTACATGAAGGATGGTAAAGGCTTCTCCATGGAGCCCCAGCCTGGAGGAGATGAAGGAGCCGATAAAGGCGGAAAACACACAGGGAACAAGAGCCGCGTAATACGCAACACCGACGCTGATCACTTCCATCCCAAACATGGAGGCGGCCAGGGGAGTCCCGAAAATAGCTCCGAAGCAGCCGCTCATGCCGCTCATGATGGCAACCTTTTTATCCCGCTCATCCATATGAAAAAGACCGCCCAGGGTATTTCCAATGCATCCCCCGATCTGCAGCGCCGCCCCCTCTTTGCCTGCGGAAGCGCCTGTCAGATGGCTCAGGATGGTGGAAATAAAAATACAGGGCAGCGTGGAAAAACGGATCTGCTCCGTGGAGGAAATAGATTCCAGGATCAGATTGGTCCCCTTATTTCCCACCTGGTCCAGGGCCTTATGCACCAGTACGATGAGGATGCCGGATACAGGCATCAGAAAGAGCATAAATGGATTCTCGCGGAAAAACTGCTGGGAATAAGCAACACCAAACCCGAAGGCTGTTCCCACCAGGCCGCAGACCGTTCCCATCAGGAGGGAAATAAGCGTCCAGCGTACAAAGTAAACGCCGTTCCCTACGATCCCTGGCAGATCTTCTCTTGTATTCATAATCATATCCCCTTTTGCTCCGGCCTGCGGTATCTGGAACAGGCCGGAATTTCATACCAGATCTTCTCCGGCCTACATATAGATCCTGGAGGTCCGCTCCGCAGACGGAGCATATCCAGCGTCCTCCAGGGCCTGGAGGATCTGTTTTTTATGCTCCGTTCCAAAGGTTTCCATGGTGATGGTGAGAAGGACCCCGGCAGAACGGTTTACATTGGCAAATACGTTATGATCCAGCTTGATCACATTTCCCTGGAGCTTTGCGATCAGGGCAGATACGTCGGCCAGCTGGCCCGGCTTATCGGGCAGCATCACAGAAACTGTAAAAATACGGTCCCGCAGGATCAGGCCATTCTGGACCACAGTGGCCATGGTCAGCACATCCATATTGCCGCCGCTTAAAACAGAGACTACCTTCTTTCCCTTGAAATCCAGATGCTTTAAGGCAGCCACCGTTAAAAGTCCGGAATTTTCCACGATCATCTTGTGGTTTTCCGCCATGTCCAGGAAGGACAGGGTCAGCTCAGAGTCCTCAATGGTGATCACCTCATCCACATTGGCCTGGAGATAGGGAAAAAGCTTATCGCCGGGCGTTTGTACTGCCGTACCGTCGGCAATGGTGTTGATGGCCGGAACAGATACCACCTTCCCGGCTTCCAGGGAGGCCTTTAAGCAGGCGGCTCCTGCCGGTTCCACAGCAATGACCTTTACCTTAGGGTTCAGAAGCTTTGCCAGGGTGGAAACTCCTGTGCAGAGCCCTCCGCCGCCCACAGGAACCAGGATATAGTCCACGGTGGGAAGCTCCTTTATGATCTCCATGGCGATGCTTCCCTGGCCTGTGGCGATCTGAAGGTCATTGAAAGGATGAACGAAGGTATAGCCGTGCTCCTCGGCCAGCTCATATGCATGGGCACAGGCCTCGTCAAATACATTCCCGGACAGCACCACATCGGCTCCCAGGCTTTTTGTCCGGTTCACCTTGATCAGAGGGGTCGTCACCGGCATCACCACTGTGGCCTTTACACCTGCCAGCCTGGCCGCATAAGCCACGCCCTGGGCATGGTTGCCGGCCGAGGCGGCGATGACGCCGCGGCGCAGCTCTTCGGGAGAAAGACGGGCCATCTTGTTGTAGGCGCCGCGCAGCTTGAAGGAAAACACAGGCTGCAGGTCGTCCCGCTTGAGCAGCACGCGGTTGCCCAGGCGGCGGGAAAGGCTCACGGCCTCATCCAGCGGGGTCTCGACGGCCACGTCGTAGACCCGGCTCAACAACACCTTGTTCAGGTACTCGCTATGATTCGACATGGAAAACATCCCTTGTAAAAACGGTGCGCCTGCTCACGCCAGAGGCAGGCGGAATCTTTGGAGCATATACCCATTACACACGCCCCACAAGGGGCCGGGGAGCCGCCTTTCCGCAGGACAACGGCTTTTCCGGCCACGGATGCCCCTGCGGACTCCCCTATCCCTGCAACGCGCTCCCGTCCCGCAGACGCTGCGGCCCTTTCCTCTGGCCCGTCACGTCCTCCTGCATATGAGACGGCAGCAGACATGCCCCGGGCCCGAGCCCGCCCTCTCTCCCACGGGCCGCCACCTGACGGAACCAGCCGCACATGGGTCTTCCTGCCATAAAAAAAGACCGCCATCCCACGGACGACGGTCTTTTTAGCCAAACGGTCTTTTCCTGCCCGTCAAGAGCAGTCCACCTGCGCCTGCAATCGCTGTCCCGCCCCAGCAGGAAGCGGTACGGAAGCAGTCTATTTTTTCAGGGCCAGCGAATCCACGATGGCCTGGGCCTGGGCATCATCCACCTTCCCGGCCAGCAGGACGAGCACATGCCGGTCAGCTCCCAGAGCCAGCACGCCCCGCATGGGGATGTTCCCCGCATGGCCCTGCATCTCGTAGACATCATCGGCCCGGGGCCGGACATCCGGCGCATCCAGCATCTTGCGGTACTCCTCCACGATGTCGGCGCGGCTGCGCGCACCGTTGAGACCCGTCACCAGGCTCACCATGATGCCGGCATCCGGGGAAAGCATGGTCACGGAGCCCTTGTCCTGGGCCTCGATGGTCCAGCCCTCGGGGATGTCCACCGTGAAGAAACTGTCCGCCCCCAGGGGAGAGGCCAGGACGGGCGCGGCCCCCCAGAGGAAACAGCACAGCAAGATAGCGCAGTATTTCATGCTCGATCCGATACCCGTTTTTACAGCAGCCAGCCAATCGCCTTTGGCGCAGGATCAGTGCCGCATGCCGAATTCCTTGCACACGGCGATGATGAACGCCAGCATGAAGGAAAAGACAGCCATGGCACCAAAAACGATGGCAAGAATGCTCAGATTGTCCACGAAGGGCGATGCCATATCCCCGTAACCGGCACTGGACCATGCAGAGAAACAATAGCCATAGCTGGATACGAAGAGCACCAGAAAGGCCAGCGCCACGAAAGCCAGCCTGTCACGGGAGGCCAGGCGCGCCAGCAGGCTGACGCCGCGGCCCGGCAGATGCGTACCGGCCAGCCCGGCCGCCACGACCCCCAACCCCATGACCTGCATGCCCAGCATGTGAAGAAGCCGACTGCGATGACTGGACGTTCAGATATATG
>OGXZ01000460.1_pt1 | contig 23994 bp, 21 predicted proteins | sample 1576431 | NCBI WGS metagenome assembly OGXZ01 (sample SAMEA3541590, study PRJEB24748) | human gut metagenome | biome: human gut; feature: human-associated habitat; material: faeces | place: China | collected 2012
TTTCAGCAAATTGTTTTGCATCATCTATAACTAACTCATATATATCTTGCAACCCATCAATTCTTTTCATTTCCAAAACATCTTTACTCTTTATATTCAATATAATTGGTGTAGGAAATGCAGCATCTGGATCTTCACAATATTTTGCTATTTCCTTTACCCTTTTTTGAGCTAATTCACGCTGAATGCCTCCATCTTCATTTCTTCTTATTGTTTGTGAAATTTTCACAAGGGAAGAAGAAATAATTTTACCAACATAAAATGTACCAACAGGTTGCGATATTTCGATCATATTTATTTTTTTTTTCATAATGCTATATCCTCCTCTCCTCCTTCAATCTTTGTTAAACTATTTGCTGATTTTTCTGTTTGACTCATGCTTTCTTTTTCACTTCGCAAATATTCAGAATCATCATATTTCCCCACAATTGCTTTATGTTTTTCCATTTGAGCAATACAATACATATAAAAAGCAAACCCTGTCGATATTAGTGCAATTATAATCTGAACAATAATATTAGATTTAAATTCACCCACCCATAACATAGCACAAATAAATATGAATATAATATTTATAGAAGCAGTATACATATAATATTTAACAAAAGACATACTTTTTTTCTCCCTTTTTTTCCATATTACAGTTATGAATGTATCTACAGAAAATGGAGCACACAAAGAAATTGCATATGTATATACAATTCCCTCTTTCATAGCTGGGCCAATGCTTTCTAGTTTTCCCATAAAAAAAGCTGCCCATAGGTTAATCAAACCAAAAAAAATCGCAAAAACCATCCACATTAAATATGCTTTCTCTTCTCTAATTACATAAAGCGGGGCAAATATGTTTTTCATTATATTTATATTTTTTTCTTTTGTCATACATTGATTCCCCTACTTAACTAACAACAAAATCCAGTATAACCATCCTCGTACAGAACTTGCACGACGTTCAATCAAATTTTCGCTACACAATTTTAATTCTCTCATTCGATTTATAACATAACCTTTATTTGGAATTTCTCCCGTTTTTAATGTTATCCCAAATAATTCGTGAAAAATCTGATGCTCCAAAATTAATCGAACATACTCTAACTGACGCTCTTTATATTTCATTTGCAAAAGTCTTCTGCCCAATTCTGTGATACATACTTTTACTCCTTCTTCAGTAGAGATTTTTTCAGCTAATCCAAGATATTTACATGCATTAAAATAATAATCTGATTGTCTTTCCTTGAAACCAAATAGTTCCGCAATCTCTACTGTACTCATTGAATTTTCATTCAAATGTTCTACCAATGAAATTACTTTATTAAAACTATCAGCTTGAATAAATGTAACCAAAGGTTCTGGAGTAATCATTGTTTCATTCCAAACCTTTATTAAGTCCTCTACTGTAATTTCAATATCTTCTAAACTGTAACACTTATCCTGCACCAACTTTAAAGAATTATAGTACTCCAAATCCGTAAATTCATATTCCATTAAATGAAAAATGTTGTTAGAATATACCATAAAAACTGGTCGTATTGGTTTAGCAATCTTAGCATTCCATAATCTTGTTGGATAATATAACTGCCTTATTAGAAAATTACTATGTACAACATTCTTACCTTCAATTATGGAAAATATATTTTGATTTTCGAAACCTCCATCTATTTCAACTTGAGAATTTTCTACTATAATTTTTGAATTAAAACCTTTATACTGTAAATTCTTAAAATCACTTACATAAAAACTAAATCTTCCAGAACTCATACGTCCAGAAACGGTTTGTACCATATTTTCCTCTCCAAGGAAATCATCCAAAATTCCAGCAATACTCATCACATTAATTGCATTTGCCTCTGAACGAATATTATTAATATCTATGGTTTCATAATAATCTGGAATCTTAGCACTTGTCATTTGCTTAATATCTGAATTGAATTCAGGAAATTCTTTATATAAGTCAAATTCACCCAAGATGTACTTTCCTCTTGTTACAGGCAATATGCCAATCTTCTTACCAAACACACTTGGGCGAGATTCTCTTGTATCAAATTTTGTCATTAATCGAGGTTCTTTTACTTCTCTTATCTGATCAGCTGTTATATAAAACATGCCATTATTCTTAATTTCATTCTCTATATTATATTTATCAAATAGAATTTCCCATTTATCATCAATCAAGCTCATAATTTCGTACCAATACCTCCTTGATTACCCCTCTCTTTTCAGGATTAGCATTTATTGCTCTTTTTGCATCTACATATTCTATTATGTAATCTTTATATAAATCCTCAATAAACGTACATAACGAATTAGATAATAAAAACTTTACTCCTTTCGCCGTCAATACATCACATTGTTCTTTCAATGCAATTTGTTCTTTTTCATCAAATCCTCCAGCAGTATATCCAGTAAAAGAAGCAGAGGAACTAATTGGCATATATGGAGGATCAAAATATACAAAAGCTCCTTTTCTAATTCCTCTTAAAGCCTCACGATAATCACCACATTTGATGATAATATTCGCTTTATTAAAATATAAATTCAACGCATTAATTGTTGTTTCATTTGTAATATTAGGATTTTTATATCTTCCCCATGGAGAATTAAATTCTCCTGCGCTATTCACTCTAAACAAACCATTATAACAAGTCTTATTTAAGTAAATGATTCTTGCAGCACGTTCTACATTGGATAATTTATTAAATTTTTTTCTATCACGGTCTAATGCTCGTATCTCATAGAAATATTCTTCACAATTCTTTTCCTTATGTTCTTGCAATTTTTTTATCAGTGCTTCTGGTTCTTCCTTAATGGTTAAGTAGACATTAATCAATTCCTCATTTGAATCATTTATAACCGCTTTTTCTGGCTGTCTACTAAATAATACAGCTCCACCGCCAATAAATGGCTCATAATATGTAGAGCATTTGGGAATGAGTGGCTCTATGCTATCCAATAATTGCCTTTTTCCACCTACCCACTTTAAAATCGGCGAGACTAGCGGATTCTTTCTTGCCATCTTCGTTCCTCCCTATTTTAATCAATAAATACTCATATTTTAATAACGTCTTTTCTTTATCTCATTGCATCCACTTTTCAGTTGATTACAATTATACAACACTTTTTCTCTTCTTTTCACATATACTCCATGTATTCGTTTATAATAACATAAATGTTTCTAAATCGCAATGTAACCATTATTACAAACACTCATCCTGATGTTATTCTTTGACCTTAGAAAATTATTTAAAACAGAAATTTTTTATCCAATTACATTTATCATCCTACACGATTGCTCTCAATTTTTAAGTCCGTTAGATCTGCATTAAAAGAAAAGGCATTCATATTTAAGCTACTCTTTATTTTTTCATTTTCTTTCCCAATTTCCTTCAGTATTTCTAAAATTTTCCATAAACTATTTTAACCCTGATCACTAACACATATAAAAAATAATTCATCTTGTTTACTGATAAGAAAATAATATCGATAGAATTCTTTCATCTCTTTTTGACAACTGAACCAAAAGCATCTAAGTTTAGTATGTTACTTACTTTTTTATTTTGACTTTTCTATCAATGCTAAAATAATACCTTTTTATCATTTCTCCTTTATAATAATACTCAATCAAAATTTCTTTTCTTCTATAATTTATCTCATAATACACACCTAAAACATACCCACATACATGCTCTGGAAGAGAACGTCCATCAGCAGACCATATATCATCAAAAGATACTTTCGTGAGTAATTTCAATCTTTTTCGATCGCTATTTTTATTTTTTATATTGGCATTGGACTTTTTCATTTCAAGCGCTATCAAATTATCTTGCTTCTTATTTTTCCCTCGACTATGTAAAATTAAGTCACATGTAATTCGAGTAATCTCGTATCTATTTATCCCCAATTCGTTTGTTACTTCACAGATGGTCTTCAACCCTCCCTTGTTTCGATTATATTCAACATCGACATGGTATCCATAAAAGGATCTATCTTTTGATATCAAATTATAAATTTGAATCATCAATGCACCGCACAAAGCTCTTTCGGAAACCTCTGAATATAATAAGTCTTGATTCAATTTCAAGAAAGCTCTATTCGCTCTTTCAAACAGTAAAACTAACTCTTCATATGTTTTAAAATTATATTCTATTGTATCTCTCACGTATCATATGCCTCTCTCAGTAATTATCTAACATTCTATTGATTTAAAATTATTATGCCACAGTTCGCAAAAAATAACAATTTCCGCTAGTAAAATATTCACATCCCATCATGTTTTTACCCTCCAAAAAACTCCCTTGATGCCAGCACCGACGTCTGTGGAAAATCCCATGTTTTCTAAGCAAACTCCTGCTTTTCTCTTCCTGTGACGCACGAACCGACGTCTGCGGCGCAATACCAGCACCTGCAAAAAATCCCTACACTGTGGGGATTTGAGGGCTTTTTTGACCGGCTTGATGCCGGTCTTTAACCTGCAATCATTTTTCGCACTTAAAACTGCTCAAAATATATCACATTTCGTGATGTTCTGGATTTCATTTTTTCGTCGTTTTTCTACCCTCATGGGGCAATTCCTCCACCCCAGAAGGAAAACGCCGCACAGGGGCATACAAGGGCACACAGGGGCATCTTTTTCCGTTGATGGCTCCAGCTACTCATTTCCCCTGAATTCCTCTCAAAAGAAAAGACCATCTGCTTTTCTATGCAGTGGTCTTAAAATGAGAAATAAATATTCTTATTTTTCTACATGAAATCCAAAGTCCGATAATCTTTCCTTACATATTTTACGTTCTTCTTCCGTAAACAGTGTTTTATATTCTGGCTTCAACACATGGGCTTCTATCGATAAATCCAGTCTATGGTGTTCCCAAAGTGCAGCAAAACCCTCTGTTCCACCCGGCTTATGAATTAGCTGCTTTGCAGCACTCACCCCACCTTTTTCGTCCCACTAACTGCAAAAATCTGTTTGCTTGATAGCCACATTCCCGCTTTGTCGTTGTGTAGATATTTATCATATCTTTTGTAAATTGTCTTTCCAGATCTGTCATAGGTAGCCCCTCCCCACGATATTCTTTTCTTTTATTCTAATATTACGTATCTCTTTTCGCAATAGATTATCCTATTTTTATCTTGACATCCCTCTCCACAAGAGTTTATATACCACAAGCGGCTCTGCCGACTTCAAATAAACGGAGGTCATGTTATGGACATACTGCAATCTTTTCTTTCTCTTTCAGCTCCGTCCCCACCTACTTTTCGGGAAATATTTCGTTCTGCACAGGAGCTGCGTTCTGCGCTTGGCATGAAATCTTACCTGCTAGATCACTATTTATCTTTGTTTTTCCAGATGGTGTCCCAGATTGATTTCATTGTTTTACAAGACGAAGCTCAGGCTGCCATGGGAGAAATGCATCATTTATTTTCCGATACCAACCAAGAAGCGTCACCAAAAATTTCTGCCATCATGGAGAAATTCTCTTGTCAGGAGGCATCCACAAAACAAAATCTCTGCCTGATATCCGCAGCGGATTTTATTTTTGAGCAGTCTCTTTTGGATTTTCTTGCGGAAAAGAATTCCCTTTTCTCTGCTGTAGACACCATAGAACTCCAGCAGACAGAGAACAAAATCAGAGAGTACATCGGCAAAGAAGAGATGGACGCCTTTCAAAATATCCTGCTTCGTCGATTTCTCTTCTGTTCTCCTCTCCAATTTTTCGCCCAAACCATCACCTCAGAAATAGTCAAACGATTCCTCACTAGAGATTTGGAAACTGATCAAGAGGTCTTTCGATTATTCTTGAATCGCTTTCACCCATGAAAAAAAGCGGCTAGGGTCATCTTCAGAAGAAAACAAAGAAAGCCAAAATCCTTATTATAATAAAGGATTTCAGCTTTCTTATTGAGATTATATTTTGGTATATTTTCTTCTGAAGACAGCCGTCGCAATTCCTCTTAAGAAATCGAAAAAAAGAAAAACCATTGTTTTCTTAAGAGGAGATTGCTTTTCCAGCCGCTTTTTTACGTCTTAATCATTTTCTTCCAATCTTTTTCGTTTCCTACTCTGATAAACATGATACTGATTCCTGCACCGATGAGAGCAATAAGCGCTCCGAATATCCTCCCGATAGAAATATTTTCCGCAATGTTTGCAAACGGCAACTGGATTTTCCTCCTGTCCCAATGCAACAACGCAGGCAGTTTCCACCACCATTTTCAGGCTATCGAACACCCAGCAGGCACATGGCACAGGATTATAGCGCAGCACATAAGGGACACCTGGATGATAAAAACTCTCTATCCTTTTTCGCAGAATCATTTTTTCCCAAGGCTCATAGCTGGAGTCTTCCAGCATTTCTTTGGTACGGAAATGCTCAAACATCTCCTGCAGAAAAGGGATAATCCAGTCCACCGGCTCACAATAATTGGGGGAAAATACCAAATCATATATGGGAGAACGCCCTTGCTCTTGCCCAGCTCCCAAAAGTTTTTCTCCATTTGGTTCCACTTGAAACTGCTCCAAATATTTTTCTCTATCTTTAGTGGTGCTAGAAAATAAAAAATATTCATTTTCTGGCAGCAAAACTTTGGACTCCAAATAAAAATATGGATTCACCGGCAGAGAAGGCATCCACCCCAGCAAGCCATACTTGGAAACAAAATCCAAAGCCGCGGCAGTCATTTCCTCTCCATTTTTTGCATCCGCAATGCTTTTTCCCATATTCAGAATATCGGCAATCAGCGTTTCTTCCTTTTCCACAGGGTCATACCACACCAGCACCGCGTTTTCTTCCGGGGCAATATAGTCCTGTCCTTGGCGTTTGATGATACGATAACCAGAATATTTCGCCCATGTGGAGATTCGGTTCTCATAGATTTCTTTTATTTTTTTCATGGCTTCTGCCGCCTTTCTAGCACGATATTTTCATATGTTCCCTTGCACGTTCCCTTAGTTTTCGGATATTCCGCTCGCTGCTCCCCAACAATGCGGCAATATCTTTCACGGAAAACCCATGGACATAAAACAAAAAAACAACTTTTCTCTGCATTGCCGTTAGCGTTTGCAATGATTTTGCCAGCTCAATATTCCCAGTCAGCTGGTACAAGTCTGCGGAACTTCTGGAGAAAATCCATTCCAGCCAATTTTCATCCGTATCTGATAACTTCAATTTGATTTCAGAAGAAAGATATTCTTCCTTTTCATTCTGGCACTCACAAAGAGTCATATCCAGCATATCCCGTTTTTCTTTGTGCCTTCTGTTGTTGCAGTTCTCCATACGATCCAATTCATCCAGCACAGGTTTCCATTGTTCTATCACCACTTTTTCCTGTTCTGTCAGTCTTTCTTGCTCCATTAAATCACGATACGTATCAATAATCAACACCTCCCGCAAAAATATTTTCGATTTGTGATACCGTTTTCTGTGTTTTCATCGTCTTTATGATATAAGTAATAGTTTTATACGTTTCTCCTATTACATTTCTATAACTAAATGGTACTACACGACAATGAAAGTGAGGGATAGATTATGACGCAAAATTCAGCAAGAAACGACTATTTTCGTATGTTTCGTTCCTATCCAGATGTGGTTCATGTGGACGAATTACGTGAGATGTTAGGCGGTATTGGCAGGACAACTGCTTATGCCCTTTTGAAAAGCGGTCGCATCGAATCGATAAAAATGGGACGGGTTTATCTGATTCCCAAAATCAACGTCATTCGATTTTTATGCGAATCAGAAAAATAAACGGTCACAACGGATTTTATGGAAAAGAAAAGCAGAAAAAGAGTGGTAAAAGTCATCCGACCATGGTAACATACCCAAACACCTGAGACAGATGATTTCTAAAGAAAGGAGCGATTTTATGGTAACAGGAAGTATTTATGAAAGAAAAGGCATCTATTACGCAATCGTCAGCTATTATGTGGACGGCAGAAGAAAACAGAAATCTGTCAGCACAGGCTTGCCAGTGAAAGGAAACAAACGTCGTGCTTTGGAATTTCTGGAGAACCTGAAACGGACATACGAAACGAAAGAATCCATGGAAAATATGGACGGCAGCCGGCTTTTGATGACGGATTACATGGATGAATGGCTGAAAATCGTAAAGCCTTTGGTGGAACGAGCTACCTATAAAAGTTATGACAATATGGTCTCTGCTCGTATCCGACCTCATTTTGAGAAGCTGAATCTGCTTTTGACAGAAGTAGAACCGAAGCACATCAAAATGCTCTATGACGAAATTTTGGAACAGGGCTACACCACCAATACGGTCATCCATTATCACGCAGTTCTTCATCAGGCACTTGCCTATGCTGTGAAAAACGATTACATACTCAGCAATCCTGCGGATCGGGTAAAGCGTCCCAAGAAGAACAAACATATCTCCAGTTTTTATACCAAGGAGGAAATTTTGACTTTGCTGGATATTGCCAAAGACGATCCCATTTACATCCCCATCGTTTTAAGTGCCTACTATGGGTTCCGCAGAAGCGAAACTTTAGGGATGCGTTGGAGTGCCATTGATTTTGAAAACAAGACCATCACCGTCAATCACAAGGTCACAGAGCTGACAGAAAACGGAAAAACCATTGTTTACGCAGAGGACAAACTGAAAACAAAATCCAGCTATCGTACCCTGCCCCTGATTCCCGTTGTGGAAGAAAAGCTGTTGGAACACAAAGCAAAACTGGAACGAAATCAGAAATTATTTGGAAACAGTTACTGCAAAGAATATATGGATTATGTTTGCGTAGACGAAATGGGCAAGCTGTTCCGCCCTAATTTCGTTAGCGACCACTTCGGCTGGTTATTGAAAAAATACGGATTGAAAAAACTCACATTCAAAGAACTGCGTCACAGCTGTGCCAGTATGCTGGTAGCAGAAGGTATTCCCATGAAATCCATTCAGGAATGGCTGGGACATTCCAACTTCTCTACCACGGCGGACATCTATTCTCATATCGACTATCACGCAAAACAACAGTCCGCCGCCGCTATCGGTAATGCATTGCAGAGTAAAAAAGATTGACCGATTTTACGGAGACATGCTGAATATGTGCATAAAAAATCAAATTGAACCGTCTTTGGAAATCACTTTTTTCAGACCATTTTCAATCATGCAACACAAAATGCAACACGAAAAAAAAGAAACCTTGAAAAATCAAGGTTTCCAGAGCGGAGACGGTGGGATTCGAACCCACGGACGGTTTGACCCGTCAACTGATTTCGAGTCAGCCTCGTTATGACCACTTCGGTACGTCTCCAAAATAACCATCTTTACAGAATTGCCTATATAGTATACCAGCCGGCAATCAAAATTGCAATCTTTTTTCCACAAATCTACATTCTTTTCCCTCCAAATCGAACATTCTTTCCCCTTCTCCCCTTGACACTCCCCTGGAATTTCTGTAAAGTAGAGAAGATGAGCATATAAAAATAGGATTCTTTCCTATTATAATATAGAAACAGGTGAAACGATGCAATCGAATCAAAATTCTAACTATAATAATGAGAGTATTACCTCTTTGAAAGGTGCTGACCGTGTCCGTCTGCGTCCCGGGGTTATTTTCGGGTCTGACGGGCTGGAAGGCTGTGAACATGCTGTCTTCGAAATCCTTTCCAACTCCATTGACGAAGCAAGAGAAGGCTTTGGCAGCAAAATCGAGGTAGTGCGTTACAAAGACCAGTCTATTCTTGTAAAAGACTATGGTCGCGGTATTCCCGTTGACTACAATCCCAAAGAAGAACGATATAACTGGGAGCTGGTTTTCTGTGAACTTTATGCAGGCGGCAAATACCAGAACAATTCTGGTGAAAACTATGAATTCAGTTTAGGTCTGAATGGTCTGGGTACTTGTGCCACACAGTATGCCTCTGCCTACATGGATGCAACCATCTACCGTGACGGCATGCGTTATGACTTACACTTCGAAAAAGGCGAAAACATCGGTGGTCTGGTAAAAGAACCCACGCACAAACGCGTCACAGGCACACAAATTCGCTGGCTGCCCGATCGGGATGTATTCACAGATATTGCCATTCCCCTTTCCTATTTTCAGGATATTCTGCGCAGACAGGCAATTGTCAATGCTGGTCTGACTTTTGAACTTTTTGATGAAGAAAGCGGCGAAACTTTTACCTATTACTATGAAAACGGTATCCGGGACTATCTGGCAGAACTTGCTGGCAACACTTCTTTGACAGACGTTCACTACCTTCAGACAGAAACCAGAGGACGTGACCGTGAGGACAAGCCAGAATACAAACTGAAATTTGAAGCGGCTTTCTGTTTCAACAATCAGATTAATTTGCTGGAATACTACCACAACTCCAGTTTTCTGGAATACGGCGGCGCGCCTGACAAAGCAGTGAAAAGTGCTTTTGTTTCCGCTATCGACAAATATCTGAAAACAAACAATCTGTATAAAAAAGATGAGAAAAAGATCACATTCTCTGACATTGAAGACAGTTTGATTTTGGTCATCAACTCTTTCTCTACTATCACAAGTTATGAAAATCAGACCAAAAAATCCATCACAAACAAATTTATCCAGGATGCTATGACGGATTTCTTCCGAGAACAGTTAGAAATCTATTTCATTGAAAACAAAATGGATGCAGATAAAATTGCCAATCAGGTACTGGCAAACAAACGCAGTCGTGAAACCGCAGAAAAAACCCGTGTTTCCATTCGCAAAAAGCTGACAGGCTCTCTGGATATGAATAACCGTGTAGAAAAATTCGTCAACTGTCGTACCAAAGATGTCAGCCGTCGGGAAATCTACATTGTAGAAGGTGACTCCGCTTTGGGTTCCTGTAAACAGGGACGTGATGCGGAATTTCAGGCAATCATTCCCATTCGCGGTAAGATTTTGAACTGTTTAAAAGCAGACTACAACAAAATTTTCAACAGCGACATTATTACAGACCTTTTGAAAGTGCTGGGCTGCGGCGTGGAAATCAAATCCAAGCACAACACAGGTCTGAATTCCTTTGATATCAATCAGCTTCGCTGGAGCAAGATCATTCTCTGCACCGATGCGGACGTGGACGGATTCCAGATTCGTACTCTGCTTTTGACCATGCTGTATCGTCTGGTACCAACACTCATTGAAGAAAAGAAAGTTTACATTGCCGAATCCCCTCTTTATGAGATTGTCAACGGCAAAGACACTTACTTTGCGTACTCCGACGCAGAAAAAGCAAACATCGTCAGCAAGCTGAAAGGCAAAGTAAAAATCAACCGCTCTAAAGGATTAGGTGAAAACCAGCCGGAAATGATGTGGGAAACTACTATGAATCCCGAAACCAGACGTTTGATTCTGGTAACACCTGACGATGTACAGCGCACACAGGAAATGTTTGAGCTTCTGTTGGGTGAAAATCTGGCAGGACGAAAAGAATTTATTGCCGAAGAAGGCTACAAATATCTGGACTTAACAGATATCAGCTAAGAAAGGTAAGATTGTTATGGCAAGAAAGAAAAAAACAGTCATTGAACGAAAAGATAATTTCATACAGGAGCAGCCTATCACCCAGACACTGGAACAAAACTACATGCCCTATGCCATGAGTGTCATTGTTTCCCGTGCCATTCCTGAAATTGATGGGTTCAAACCCTCTCACCGGAAACTCCTTTACACCATGTACCACATGGGGCTTTTACGGGGCGAACGCACAAAATCCACCAATGTAGTTGGTCAAACTATGAAACTGAATCCCCATGGGGATGCTGCTATTTACGAAACATTGGTACGTCTCACAGAAGGCAACGGCGCACTGCTGACACCTTTTGTGGATTCCAAAGGGAATTTCGGGAAACAGTATTCCCGTGACATGGCTTACGCCGCCTCCCGTTACACAGAAGTGAAACTGGCGCCCATTTGTCAAGAAGTTTTCGCGGACATTGACAAAAACACTGTCGAATTCGTGGACAACTACGATGGTTCCATGCAAGAACCTGTTTTGTTGCCCACCACATTTCCCAATATTCTGGCAAATCCTAACATTGGGATTGCCGTTGGTATGGCAAGTTCCATTTGTAGTTTTAACTTAGCGGAACTTTGCGAAGCTACCGCTGCTTACATCAAAGATAATTCTATTGATCTTTGCGATGTGCTTCCCGCTCCCGATTTTTCCACAGGCGGACAGTTAATATACAACCGTTCCTCTTTGGAGCAGATTTACCGCACTGGTCGTGGCAGTTTGAAACTTCGTGCAAAATACCGCTATGACAAAGATGCGAACTGCATCGAAATTTACGAAATCCCTTACACTACCAATCTGGAAGTCATCATTGACAAAATCATTGCATTGGTAAAAGGCGGAAAAATTCGTGATATTTCCGATATCCGTGATGAAACCGACCTGAATGGTCTGAAAATCACCATCGACATCAAAAAAGGCACCAACCCGGATTTACTCATGCATAAACTCTATGCCATGACGCCGCTTTCCGACAGTTTCAGCTGTAACTTCAACGTGCTGATTCAAGGAAAGCCCATGACATTAGGCGTTGGGGGCATTTTACAGCACTGGACAGAATTCCGTATGGAATCCATCCGCAAACAGCTGGCTTTTGATATTCAGAAAAAACAGGAAAAATATCACCTCTTGCAAGGTCTTGCGGAAATTCTGCTGGATATTGACAAAGCCATTTCCATCATCCGCCATACAGAACTGGAATCTATGGTTGTGCCCAATCTGATGGAAGGCTTCTCCATTGACGAAGTACAGGCGGACTATATTGCGGAAATGAAACTGCGTAACATCAACAAGGAATATATCCTCAAACGTACGCAGGAAATGAAAACTCTGGAAAATGAAATTGCAGATTTGAAAGCAACATTGGAAAGCAACACCAAAATCAAAAATCTGATCTGTCGTCAGCTGAAAGCCGTTGCAAAAAAATACGGCAAACCTCGTCTGACAGAAATCATTCAGGAAGAAGAAATTGTGACACCTACCAAAGATGATTTCATCGAAGATTACGGCGTACGCCTGTTCCTGACAGAACAGAACTATTTCAAAAAAATCCCTCTGATTTCCCTGCGTTCTGCCGGTGAACAGAAAGTCAAGGACGACGACTATATTATGCAGGAGCTGGAAAGCACCAACCGCGGAGAAATGCTGTTCTTCTCCAATCAGTTCAACGTTTACAAAATGAAGCTCAGCGACATTCCCGACAGCAAAGCAAGCTCCATGGGGGAATATCTCCAGAACCTTCTGGGTATGGATGCAGAAGAAAAAATCCTTTACATGACCGTCACACAGGATTACAGCGGTTTTATGGTATTTTTCTTTGAAAACGGGAAAGGCGCAAAGGTACAGCTTTCTGCTTATGCTACCAAAGCAAACAGACGGAAATTGGTCAATGCCTACTCCGCTCGTTCTCCGTTAGTATACATGGAAAAACTGGATGCGGACGCAGATTTCCTGCTCATGCGCAACCACGACAAAGCCACGCTGCTGAACACAGAATTGATTCCAGCAAATGCTTCCAAAAGCGCATCCGGTGTGCAGCTTTATACCCTCAAGAAAAACAGCAGCATCACCAAAGTCTGCCCTGCGGCTGAGTTCCAGACAGACAATCCAGAATACTATCGGACACGAAAAATTCCAACAACCGGGCATTTCATTCAAGAAAAAGACAAAACTTCCAATGATGTTCCTGGACAAATGGAATTATAAATTATTACAAAAAAAGGATTTCTTTCCCCGAAAGAAATCCTTTTTCTTGTGAAATGTTCCACTTTTCTTTTCCCTCCTTCGCCTTTCATTGACTTATCTTTCACAATGGTGTTATAATGCTTTTAGGGTTTTTTATTAAAATTTCATTTGAAAGCAAAATCAGGGATTATCACAGAAAGAAGGATGCAACATGTACAGAACCCTTTATGGCCCTCAGGGTGCACACATCAATCTGGACGGCAGAGAAATCATCAATATGGCCTCCAACAACTATCTGGGTCTGGCTAACGACCCCGATCTGGTAGCCGCAGCAAAGGAAGCCATTGACAAATATGGTGTTGGTCCCAGTGCCAGCAGAAACATTGTCGGTAACTTCGCAATCCATGATGAACTGGAAGAAGCACTGGCAAAATTCAAAGGCGTGGAAGCTGTTCTGGTATTCAACAGCGGCGTAGCTGCAAACACAGGCGTTATTCCTGTACTGGTAGGCAAAGGCGATACCATTTACAGTGACGAACTGAACCACGGCAGCATTATCGACGGTTGCCGTTTGTCCCGCGCAAATGTAAAAGTATATCCTCACATGGATCTGGCAAAACTGGAAGAAATGCTGAAAGAACCCACAGAAGGCAAAAAACTGCTGGTTGCTGACGCAGTATTCAGCATGGACGGCGATCTGGCTCCCCTGCCCGAAATGGCAGCTCTGGCTGAAAAATACGGCGCTATGTTCATGGTTGACGATGCGCACGGCGACGGCGTAATGGGTCCTTACGGCAAAGGTACTGTTGAACACTTTGGTCTGCGTGACAAAGTAACTGTAGAAACAGGTTCCCTGTCCAAAGCTTTCGGTGCAGCCGGCGGTTTCGTAGCAGGTACGAAAGAATTTATTGAAGAACTGCGTCCCAAAGCACGCAGCTTCATCTTCACCGCTTCTCCTCTGGCTCCCTGCCTGACAGCAGCAGCACTGGCTGCCATCAACAAAATCGCTGATGATGACACACTGGTAAAACGTCTGTGGGAAAACAGAGAATATTTTGCAAAACGTATGGAAGAAGCAGGTCTGAACACAGGCTCCACTGTAACACCTGTTATCCCCGTTATCGTTGGCGATGCAGAAAAAGCAGAAGAACTAAGCGCTCGTCTGTATGAAAAAGGCGTTTACGCACAGGCAATCAAATTCCCTGTTGTACCCAGAGGTACCGCTCGTCTGCGTGTGATGATTTCCGCAGCACACACCAGAGAAGATCTGGAAAAAGCTGCTGATGCCATCATCGAAATCACAAAAGAAATGGGCATCATCTAATTTTGATACCACTCCCCCGCTGCTCTTGCAGTGGGGGTTTTCTTTTTCAAAGCATATAAAAAGCCTCATGTGACCAAAAGTCCCATGAGGCTTTCTTTTAAACCTAGTTTATCGTTAGATTACTGCTGCTGTTCCAGCTTTTTGTATTTTTCATTGAGGGCTGCGCCCACTTCTGCTTTATCCCGTTTATCAAACAGCATATGATACAGCACTACAACCATCAGGATGATACCCATATAACCACTGAAAGGATAGATGGTATTTACCAGAACTTTGAAGTCTGTCATGCCCAGGAAGAAAGCGATCACTGTCAGGATCAGGGCAACTACCATGAATTTCTTTGTTTTTTCCTGTGCGAACTGGCTAGTTACGCCCCACAGCATAGGTACTGCTGTTGTATAGATACCGCAAATCAGGATTACAGAGAAAACAACGCCAACTACACGATGGATATTATCTGCCAGAACCAGAGAAGGCACTGCTTTGTCATAAACGCTTTCGATATTTACCAGCAGACCCAGGTTCATGCACAGGATTGCCAGACCGAACAGTACGCCGCCCAGCAAACCACCATACAGAGCTTCTTTACTGCTGTTTGCACTAGCACCGATACCAGCAGAGAAGATCAATACGGCAATGGCATTGAAGCCAGGATACAGGATACTGGAGAAGAGCCAGCCGCCGCTGTTCTTTGTGATTTCCAATGTAGGAATAACTTCTGCAGCATGACCAAGTCCGCTTGCATTGCTCAGGAAGCTGATCAGACCAACGCCTACAGAGAAGACGATGATAACTGTACCAAGGCTGCCCAGAATGTCTGTCAGTTTATGCAGACCCAGGATAACTGTGAAGAACGCTGCCAGTGTCATACCAACACGTCCTACATAGGGATTGATTCCATAATATTCTGCCAATGTAGCACCTGCGCCGGAAATCATGATAACGAAGATCGCATACAGGAATGCCTGGAACAGAATTTCAAAAATCTTACCAACTGTATGACCAAAATAAAAACGTACAATTGCGCCGGGAACTTTCAACTGCAACTCTTTCCCGTGCCTCATAAACATACCGCCTGCCCAAGCAAAGACTACCATTGTTACGATACTGCCCAGGATACTCATAATCCCCTGTGCTGTAAAGAACTGCATAATCTCCTGCCCTGTTGCAAAGCCTGAACCGATGGCGCATGCCACATATGCGCCGGCAAATTTTACAACATTTGCCATACTCACCTTGTTTTCCATACCTTGTTCCCCTTTCTCTTTTGCATTTTCCAGATTCTTCTTTTGAAACCAGAATTGTATCGATTTAAGTACAACAAATCGAATATGGAAGATTGTACCATATTGTCCTATTTTTTGTAAAGAAATAGATTACACAATTTTTTCCATGTTTATGCAAAAGCTTCCCATCTTTTTTCACAATAATAATCTATTTTTTTCCCTCGTTTTTTTATGATTTCTGCCATTGTCAAAAAACATGAATGGTGTTACAGTATTGAGCAAGATTTATTTTTATACGTTGTATCTAATAAAAAACATACAAAAGATAGGGGTGTAGCAACTATGAACACAGAAAAATGTACTTCATGGGTAGAAAGAGATAAAAAGGTAATCGCTCCTACCCAGCATCTTTCTTACTTTCCACTTGTTGTAGAAAGCGGTAAAGATTCTATTATCCGCGACTTGGATGGCAATGAATATATTGACTTCCTCAGCAGCGCTTCTTCCTTAAACCTTGGTACATGCAATGACCATGTAAAAGCTGCTGTACAAGAACAGCTGAAAAAATATTCACAGTATACCATTGCTTATACATATAATATTCCTGCCATTGAATATGCAGAACGCCTTGTCAGCACATATCCTGGCGGTGTAAAAGCAAAAATCCTCTTTGGTAACTGTGGTTCTGACGGCAATGACGCAGCTGTAAAATTCGCCAGAGCATTTACCGGACGCACCAAAATCATCACATTCATCAATGGTTATCATGGCAATACCTACGGTTCTTCTTCCATGACAACTGTTACAACCCGTATGAGAAAGAAAATGGGACCTTTCCTGCCGGAAATCTATCCTTTCCCCTTCTTCGGGTCTGACACACCAGATGATGTATGTGAAAAAGAATGTCTGAAAGAAATGCAGCGTGCTTTTGACACTTATCTGCCTGCAGACGATGTGGCAGCAGTGATCATCGAACCTGTTCAGGGTGATGGCGGTTTGATCCCCGCACATCCTATCTTCATGAAAAAACTGTATGAACTTTGCCAGAAACACGGCATTCTGTTTATTTCTGAAGAAGTACAGCAGGCTTTCTACCGTACCGGTAAAATGTATGGTATCGAACATTATGACATCGTACCTGACGGCATCATCTTAGGTAAATCTGTTGGTGCAGGTTTAACACTGGGTGCTTTCATGGCTAGAGATGAAATCATGGACTGCCTGCCTGCTCCTGCCCATCTGTTTACACTGGGCGGCAACGCATTGGCATGTTCCGCTGGTATCGCAGCCTTTGACTATATGCAGACAGAAGAATTCCAGAATATCCTGAAAACAAATTGCGATATCCTGCAGGAATCCTTCGCGATGCTGAAAGAAAAACATGGCAATATCATCAGCACAACCAACGGTTTGGGCATGTCCTGTGGTATCGGTATTGTAAAAACAAATGCTGACGGTACCAAAGAACCTGATTTAGACGGTACTTTCAAAATCCTCTACCGCGCTTATGAAAAAGGTCTGCTGGTAATCTCCGTTGCCGGCAATATCCTGAGAATTCAGCCGCCTCTGAACATCGACCACGATCTGTTCCGTAAAGCTTTTGCAATCTTGGATGAAGCTATGGCTGATTATGAAGCAGGCAATATCCCTGACGACGTACTGCAGTTCCAGAATGGCTGGTAATATTGATATTACAAGAGAGAAGCAATTTATGCTTCTCTCTTTTTTGCTCTTATAAGACTTCTGAAAGCTTTCACATCCGTTTTTCCATTCTTTGCTTTCTTCTTTGTTCCCTGCCAAATTCCTCGTTAAAAGCTCCAAAATAACGCACAAGATAAGGCTGTTATAAGAACTCTTATGCCCATCTACAAAAATGCTTGTAAGCCCTCAAATTGGCAAAAAACAGTGAGATTTATTGAGTAGTCACCGCTTGAAAAGTATAGTGATTTTCACCTATTCTTTCTACAAATTCATTTCACACCACTGCTTTTTGCATGTTTTTCTCCCCCTTTTTTATCGTTTGCATAACAATATAGCACCGAAAAACATTTTCTTTTGCTGCAAATCCTTATTGGCTGCATACAAATTGCAATACAATGCCATCAAAAACCACTTTCCGTCTGTCAATTTTCAAAGGAGAAAGTCTTTTTCGCACAAAAAAATTGGATACCAGTATCCAGTATCCAATCTTTTTACAGAAAATGACCGTTTTCTTTTGTGCAATTTTTTGTACGATTTATTTGCTAAATTCCACTTTTTGCTATGATGTATGACATCAAGTACAATTTTTTATTTTTTATTCTGCATAATTTCGATTACTTTCATGTCTACATCAGCCAAACCTTCGTGAGAAAGTTTCATCAGGTTTTTGGTTGTATCTTCTACTGCAGTGCTGATGATACCATCTGTTGCCTGTACAATGGAGTTATCCATAGCATACAGTGCTGCATAAACAGCTTCGCCTGCGCAGATTGACAGTTTTAACGCACAACCGCCCTTTGCACCGTCACAGAACATACCAGCTACACCGCCCATCATATTCTGTACAGCACCGGAAATCTGTTCCAGATTGCCACCCATCATATATGTGATAGCTGCTGCGGAACCGGAGCCAGCCAATGTTGCACCACAGATAGGAGAAAGTCTGCCAACGTGTTTTTTCATATACATAATGATCAGCATACCCAGCAATTCTGCACGTAACAATTTTTCGGAAGAAGCATGCAGATGTTTTGCAGCCACTGCTGCAGGAAGCATGGTTTCCAGACCCTGATTCCCACTGCCCAGATATGTCATAACGGAACCGTCACCACCGCTCATACGGAAGTCACACGCAGCTGCTGTTGTCAATTTTACATCTGTAACCATATCATTGGACAGTGTGCCATTGAGAACCATTTTCTGCATGCAGGGACCAATACCGATGGCATATTTCTTTTCCAGACCTCTTTTTGCAATTTCCAGGTTCATGTCGATACCTTCCTGGATGAATGCCAGATCTTTCACATCTACTTCTTCTGCCATTTTCAGGAAATCTGCAAATGTGTACTGTGTGATATCAAAATCTTCATGTGTTTCTTCTTCAGCAACATCTTCTTTGCGGTTATCCAGCAGCACTTTGCCATCTTTTTCAGAATATACCAGATTGTCGTGAGCGTCTTCCGTGATGGTATGTGCACGTTCAGTTTCATTTGTTGCGACACATTCAATATAGAACTGGCTGCTCTTCAGAACTTTTACAGTTACAAAACCTTCTTCTACCAGTTTCTGACCTTTTTCCACATGTTCAGGTTTTACTTTTGCGAAAATTTCCATGGTGTTGTCGGGATCAGCCAGCAGACAGCCCAGTACGCAGGACAGTTCAATACCATTTGTGCCAGCGTTAGGAATCTGTACGCTGTAAGCGTTTTTAAAAATGTTAGAGCTGATAACCATATCCAGATGTGTTGCAGGTTTTTCCAACAGTGCACATGCTCTGGAAACTGCCAGACCAATTGCTACAGGTTCTGTACAGCCCATGCTAGGTTTCATTTCACTTCTGATTGCTTCCAATGCCTTTTTCATATCCATTTGTATATCCTCCTTGAAGAAAGTCTCGTTCGTTTTTACTTGCCCCATTATAGAGCAAAAAGCGTGCCAAACAAAAAATCCCTATTTTCCGCATTTTTTGACACACTGATTCTCATTTTTGAGAAATCCAGATTGTTTCTCTTACTTTATTTTTCAAATACAAATAAATAATATTCTTTTTTTCATACATTTTTTCTGTTTTTTGCAATAAAAAAAACCCATTTGGTATACGGCATACCAAAAATCGGGCTTTTTTCTTGACTTATATGCATTTCTCATTTTTGAAAACAATTTCTCAATAATGAGAACTAGATAAGGTCATATTTTTTCAACTTACGATATAATGTGGCACGGCTCACCTGCAACGTATCTGCGAGGTGATTTTTTTCTTCCAGAGAAGCGCCGGGCTTGACCATACGCATCAAAATTCGTTTTTCATAATCGGACATCATTTCATCCAAGGAACGCGGGGCAGCACCTCTGCTTCCATGGAGCGCAATATGATCCGGCAAATCCGAAAGAGTCACATGGGTACCTTCCACAATATTTGCCAGATACTCCACAATGTTTTTCAATTCTCTGACGTTCCCCGGCCAATCATAAGCAATCATGGCATCCAGTGCTTCTGGTTCCATTCCTTCCAGATGTTTATTCAGCTTCTGATTATAATACCCAATGTAATGGGTAATCAACGCTGGCAGGTCTTCCCGTCGCATACGCAAGGGCGGCAATTCAATGGGAATGATATTCAAACGGTAATACAAGTCTTCTCGAAAGGTACCTTCTGCTACCATCTTTTCGATATTCTTATGCGTAGCACAGATAACGCGGATATCCACTGGAATGGGTTTCCGTCCGCCGATTCGTTCCACCTGCTTTTCCTGCAGGACGCGGAGCAGTTTTGTCTGAACCGGCAAAGGCATATCCCCGATTTCATCCAGAAAAATAGTACTTTTATCTGCCAGTTCAAATTTCCCCACAGAGCCATGCTTCCGCGCTCCTGTGAACGCCCCTTCTTCATAGCCAAAGAGTTCACTTTCCACCAGATTTTCCGGAATGGCAGCACAGTTTATGGAAATCATCAGTTTTTCCCGGCGGTCGCTGAGGTCATGAATCATTTTTGCCATGATTTCTTTCCCTGTACCGCTTTCCCCACGGAGAAACACCGTAGAATCGGACTTTGCTACCTTTCTGCCAATACGCAGTGCCTCCTGCATTTTCGGACTATCCCCTACGAAAGACCATGCGCTTTCTGCTGTATGCACCGCCTTTAACTGCTCTTCCAGTTTGCTTTTGGCTTCATCTGTATAAAGCTTGCTTTCCAGCAACATACTCATATACTTGAGGAATTCTTCTAATTTTCCCATATTCTCCAGAACATTTTTCCGCTGCTGTTCCCGGAAAGCAATGATGGAAATAATGCCCACCACAGTCTGATTCTGAAAAATGGGATAAGCCAGATTGGCAAGTTCCTTGCAATATGCCCGTTTCTCACAGCCTACACAGTTAGAGTCATCATTTACATCTCGAATGATACCGCCTTTCCCTGTCTTAAGAATCTTCTCAAAAAAATTGGCATGGGAAACAGCGTTGCCGATTTCATTGAGATAATCCCCTGTGCCTGCCACACGAATGAGTTCATGGTCAACAATGGTAACATCCGCTTCCAGAATAGAAGCAATGGCCTGTACATATGCCTGAATAAAAGGTTGTATTTTCATCAAAGGTGTCAAGCCTGTCATCTCCCAGCTGTTCTCATCTCATTCCAACATCGTTTTATCAAATTTCATACGATACTCCAGAAAACAAGAGCCGGAAACTCTCATCAGTTCCGGCATCTGTTTTCTCTTTCTTGATTATATCACAGCAGACTTTTTCTGTAAACTTCCAGAATGTCCTTCTCTTCCAGACCATATTCAGGGAATGTAGCCAGTTTTTTGGGATTTTCCATGGAGCGTTTTGCGTAGTAAGCAATATCTTCTGCTGTGAATGTTTCGGAAATATCCAGCACGTCTTTCATAAGCTGACCCATATCTTCTGTGGTTTCCAGACCCAGATAGCCAAGAACTTCTTTCACTTTCTGATGATCTTTTCCAAAGAGTTCCATATACGCCTGCATCACCATACCGTTTGCACGACCGTGAGGAATCTGTTTTTCGTATGTCAGGAAATAGCCCAATGCATGAGGAATGGATGTGCTTGTCTGGGCAATGGCAACACCGCCGATGGTGGATGCCAGCATCAGTTTTTCACGTACTTCCGGAGTGTATTCTCTTGCTTTCAGCGCAGGAATACATTCTTTCCAATAGGACAGACCCATGGCAACGATTTTTTCACTGATTGTATTTGCATTGGCGCTTAAATAGCTTTCTACCAGATGGCTCATAGCATCCACTGCTGTATTATTGGTTACTTTTGCAGAAAGGGTATCCATATATTTAGGATCTAAGAAAGATACAGTAGCAAAAATAGGCTGTACAATACCATTTTTGGTACGTTTTTCATGGAGTGTCAAAATGGCATACTGTGTCACTTCAGAGCCTGTACCTGCTGTTGTAGGAATTTCCACAACAGGCAGCGCTTTTGCAGAAGGATCTGTAAAGAGGATTTCTGCATCCGCTTCCGGATTTGCAGTCAGCACCGCGATGGCTTTGGAAGCATCCATAGGAGAGCCACCACCAATACCGATGATAAAATCAACGGCTTCTTTTTTTGCCAGCTCAGCCGCACGTACAACCGTTTCCACATCGGGATTTTCGCCGATTTCATCAAACAATACCCACTGCATACCCAATGCTTCCAGGGCGTCTGTCACATCTTGCTGGGAACCATTTTTCTTTGCGGAAGTTCTGCCAGTCACAATCAGGGCTTTCTGTCCCAGTTTTTTCATAACATCCTTATGTTCTGCAATACAGTCCCGTCCAAAGTATGTATCTACGGGCATAAAATAACGAAATGTGTTCATGTTCTCGTTCCTCCTTTTAGCATAAAAAATCATACCAATCCCAGTCTACAGACAAAATGCCTACGGCTGTCTGTTCCTGAGGGTCTTCCAACAATTCAAATTCTATTTCAAATTCATGATAACGTTCGCCTTCAATGGTTGCTACACCAGAAATGATGTAATGGCGTCCTTCACCTTCCAGCCATTCCCCTTCCATGAGCAAATCATCTTCTTCCAGATAGATTTTATTCAATTCCTGCTGGATTTCCTGTTCCGTAAATGTCAAACGCATAGCAATAACCTCCTTTATGATGATTTTACCATTGACAAAATAGATATACAAGAAAATTTCTCTTTGTCGCAAAGGCATTTCATGGTATACTAATTGAGTACAACAAACAGGAGGCTTGGAGATGCATTACATTGTATTAGACTTGGAATTTAACCAGTCCTTTCCATTCAAAACAGGAAAAAAAACAGAGCCTGTGGCAGAATGCCCTTTTGAAATCATTCAAATCGGCGCTGTAAAGCTCAATGAAAATTTTGATATATTGGAAGAATTTAACTACATGATTCGTCCCCAGATCTATCCCCGTCTGCATCCCTTTGTGGAAAAAATCACCGGGATACGAGAAGACGACTTAAAAGGACAGCCCTCTTTCCCGGAAGCATATGAAGCATTTCTGCGCTTTATCGGCAAAGAAGATGCCATCCTCTGCACATGGGGTCCTGACGACATCAAGTCTTTGTTCCGCAATATCCTTTACTATAATCTGGATGCGGATGCGCTAACTGATCAATATCTGAATATCCAGCCTTTCGCTTCCACTTATCTGCATCAGGAAGCGGGCAAAGCCATTGGGCTGAAAAACGCCGTAACAGAACTGGGCATCGAAATACAGGAGGCTTTCCATAATGCTCTGAACGACGCGGTTTACACAGCAAAAATTTTCCGCATTGTTCATCCGGAAACCATTACACCGGATATCTTCCAGCCACTGACTATGCTTGCGAAAAAACCCAAACGTTTGCGGACAGACAAAAAAGCCCTGTTCCAGCATTTTATGACGCAGTTGAACCGGGAACTGACAGAAAGCGAAAAGAAACTCATCAAAGCTGCTTATACCTTAGGTCGCAACCATGCTTATGACATGGCTCCCGCGCCTAAGAAACACAAAGAGGGCAAAACCGAAAGCAAGAAAAAATCTTAAATTTTATGCCAAAAAACCAGAAGGATATGAATCTTTCTGGTTTTTATTTTTCATT
>OGXZ01000462.1_pt1 | contig 23954 bp, 19 predicted proteins | sample 1576431 | NCBI WGS metagenome assembly OGXZ01 (sample SAMEA3541590, study PRJEB24748) | human gut metagenome | biome: human gut; feature: human-associated habitat; material: faeces | place: China | collected 2012
GGACTATAGCCCAAGAACTTCTTGTAGGTTGGTTTTGCATCATACTTCTCTGTTTCAATGAACTGATGGTCAAAGTCAAAATCATACTCTTGACCGGATTTCAATTGACCAGTAGCAAGCAGGGCATTGACCAGTAAGCAGTTCATCTTGTCTGCAGTATTGAAATCATAGGATTTGCCAGAAGCAGACTTATAGGTGATGCTCTTAAAAGTCAGTTCTTCGATAGCACGTAATATGGTGTCTGCGCTGCAAGTGCGAAGAGTTGGATGAAGAGACAAATGTTTCATCAGGTGAGTTGTAACATCCTCAATACATGAGCCACCACAAAGATATACGCACATCAGAGAGCGTAGAATCTCGCTATATTGATAACCAAACATAGTGCATCTCAATCCCAAGGTGGAATCTATGGTTTGAGCTAAAAGAGCATCAAATTGCTCCATAATCGAAAAAATTCCCCCAAAAGGAGTGAGTTTCTCTGATTTAATTTGTATCTTTGCCATGTCATATTAGAGTTTTGCTTGTCTTCTTTTCGCAACACTAAGGTAAGTGAAAATTCTGACATGGCAAAATCCTGGGCAACTTTTTGTTGCTCAGGCACTTATAAATAATGTTAAACTATAGTGTTGCGGAATTAAGGATATGTACTTTCCTTTACTGAATATCCCGTAAAGAGGGCTATCAATGTTATCAATAAAATCAGTGGCGATAAAGCCAACAATCCTTTCTTATTACTCATTCTTCTTATATTTAGTAAGAGTGTAGGGTTCTTCTCTCTACACTCTTCGTTCTTCACTTCTTTAAAGTGTTACTCCATTTTTGAAGATGGAAATCTCGCGATAATCATTCTCCTCGTTGCGAGCTTCCTCTCCACTGGCTACGGAGATAATCTTGTCGATGAACTTGTGTACGAGATCTTTCATCTCAGTGCCCTCTACGAGCTCGCCGGCATTGAAGTCTATCCAGTTTGGCTTGTTCTTTGCCAAGGTGCTGTTGGTAGAAATCTTCATGGTTGGTACGAAGGTGCCGAATGGGGTACCGCGACCGGTGGTGAAGAGAACCAACTGACATCCTGCTGATGCCAAGGCTGTGGCTGCTACAAGGTCGTTGCCTGGTGCTGAAAGGAGGTTCAAACCATTTGTCTCCAGACGGTCACCATACTGCAATACACCGCTGACTGGTGCACGACCGCACTTCTGTGTACAACCGAGAGCCTTATCTTCCAATGTAGAGATACCGCCCGCCTTGTTGCCTGGTGAAGGATTCTCGCCAACAGGTTCACCATGACTCAGGAAGTATTCCTTGAAATCATTGATGAGGTGAACGGTTTTATCGAACAATTCCTTGTTCTCACAACGGTTCATGAGAATCGTCTCTGCACCGAACATCTCAGGCACCTCAGTAAGGATAGAAGTACCGCCCTGAGCAACGAGCCAATCAGAGAACTCACCTACCAATGGGTTGGCAGTAATACCGCTGAACCCGTCAGAACCACCGCACTTCAAACCTACGCGCAACTTGCTGACAGGAACTTCCTGACGCTTGTCAGTTTTAGCCTTGTCGTAGAGCTGCCAGAGCATATCCATACCCACTTCCAGTTCGTCGCCTTCCACCTGCTGGGTCACGAGCAACTTGATGCGATCCTTGTCATAGTCGCCGAGCATCTCCATGAACTCGTCAGGCTGATTATTCTCACATCCGAGTGAAAGAACGAGCACAGCACCAGCATTTGGATGGAGGCAGATGTCACGAAGCACCTTGCGGGTATTCTCGTGGTCGCCAGAGAGCTGAGAACAGCCGAAGTTGTGGTGCCAAGCGTGGATGGCATCAATGCCTTCGCATTTTGTTTCCTCCTTGAGTTGCTCTACCAGTTTTTCCGCTATGCCATTCACGCAGCCTACGGTAGGAACTACCCAGATCTCGTTTCTTACACCGACCTCACCATTCTTGCGCACGTAACCCAGGAAAGTACGGTCTTCTTTCTTGATGTTCAACTGTTCATCCACAGGATTGTAAGTATATTCCAAAGTGCCGGCAAGGTTGGTCTTGAGGTTATTCTCGTTGACCCACTCACCCTGTTTCAGATCTTTCTTAGCATGACCGATAGGGTAACCGTACTTGATGATGTCCTTTCCTTCAGGTGCATCGTTAATGAGCACTTTGTGTCCGGCAGGAGTATCCTGCAAGAGGGTGATAGACTTACCATCTACTTCGATGGTCTCGCCCTTCTTCATAGGGCACAAGCAAACCACTACCGAGTCGGCAGGGTTAATTTTGATAAAGCTTGATTGTTTCATCTGTAGTTATGTTTTTTAATATTTATAATTATATGAAATTCTATTAATTCCTACTATCTTCCTATAATTGAGTTCGGCGGTAGAAGTCGATATTCTCCTTCATCAGCAACTCGATAGGCATATAGTTCACGGGGGTTACCTTTTTCTTGAGAACGAGTGCCCGGAAGAGCGTCTCCACACAGTTATATCCCTGCATGTAGGCATGCTGTGCGATAAGGAAGGAGATGCTTCCTTCTCTCAGACATTTTGCATTCTTCTCCACCATATCATATCCCATAATTTGAACATCACGGCGGTTGGTCTTCAGCAGGAAGTCCCCCACGATATGAGCTTTCGAGGTGAGGGTGATGCAATGATGTGTATCAGGATATGTAGCGAAATATTTCTCCAGCATCTTCGTGAACTCAGCGCGGGAACCATCGAGTGGCAGGTCGAGCACATTGATCTTGACGCTTGGGAAATGGTCGTGCATATAGTGACGGAACCCTACCTCGCGATTGTCCTGCTGCTTGCTGACCACGATTCCGTTCTTTGTCTGTCTCATCAGCATAATCTCCTTTTCTTTGAAAGCAAGCATCATGAGCATCTTGGCAGCGAAAAAACCACTGCAGAAAGAATCCTGTCCGAAGAAGGAAAGTGGGCGGAGATCAGGCATGTAGGAGTCGAGCAAGATGAACGGAATGTTCAATTCATGCAACTGGTCGGTAAGTGCTCTGGTTATTTCAAGAGATGAAGGTACGATGATGACCCCCTCCGGCTTTTCTTCGATGATAGCCTTTCCCTGTTCGCTGAAAGACTCCTCGCTGGAGCGCTCATAGAAGTTGATCTTCACGTTGATGTGAAAATCGCGTTTGCTTTCCTCACATTTGCGTGCACCTTCCTCAATCTCCTCCCAGTAAGCCTCAGATTCATGCTTCGGAAGTAGCAAGTAGAAGGTATATGACTTGTTGTATGCCAGAGCACTGGCATACATGTTAGGCTGATAGTTCATCTCCTTGAGCGCCTGTTCCACTTTTTCGCGGGCAGGTTTGGAGACGTTAGGGCGGTCGTGAAGAACTCTATCGACAGTACCTACAGATACGCCAGCCCTTTCGGCGATATCCTTGATTCTTATTTTTTCGGCCATGTTTTAAGCGTTTGCTGGTTTTTAACCCATTTATTATTAAACTTAGTCCATGATGCACTTTCTTTCACGTGCGTACATTAATATAATATATGTTGATACGCTTGTGTACTGTGCGAAGAAGGCAATTCAGAGAACTTCCATTTTCCGTGTGTACGTCCACATATAGAATATTCGGTACAAATTTACAATAAAAAAATGAATTGTGCGAATGCACAGCAACTTTTTTGCCCAAAAACTAAAAAAAAACTCGATTTTGTTTCGTTATTTGAGAAATTATGATTATTTTTGCCACGATATTCGGAACAGAATGCAAATTATTTGATACTGAATTCGAAGAACAACTATAAAGAAACAAATTAAAAAACATTTCAAGCAATGGCAAAAATTGTAACATTAGGTGAGATCATGCTTCGTTTGTCCCCAGAAGGTAATGATCGTTTTATTCAGAGTGATTCATTCCGTATCATCCCTGGTGGTGGTGAGGCTAACGTAGCAGTCAGTGTAGCTAACTATGGTCATGAGGCTTACTTCGTATCTAAGTTGCCTAAGCATGAGATTGGTCAGATTGCAGTTAACGCCCTCCGTCGTTATGGCGTGAATACCGATTTCATTGCTCGTGGTGGCGACCGTGTTGGTCTCTATTATGCAGAGACAGGTGCTTCTATGCGTCCTTCTAAGGTAATCTATGACCGTGCTCATAGTTCTATCGCTGAGGCAGATCCATCTGATTTCGATTTCGACAAGATTATGGAGGGTGCTCAGTGGTTCCACTGGAGTGGTATTACTCCTGCTATCAGCGACAAGGCTGCTGAGTTGACCAAGTTGGCTTGTGAGGCTGCTAAGCGTCATGGTGTAACAGTATCTGTTGACCTCAATTTCCGCAAGAAGCTCTGGACTTCAGAGAAGGCGATCTCTGTAATGCGTCCATTGATGCAGTATGTAGATGTATGCATTGGTAATGAGGAAGATGCTCAGCTCTGCTTGGGCTTCAAGCCAGATGCCGATGTAGAGGGTGGTAAGACTGACGCTGAGGGATACTATGGTATCTTCCAGGGTATGATGAAGGAGTTTGGCTTCAAGTATGTAGTTTCTACACTTCGTGAGTCTCTCTCTGCTACACACAATGGTTGGAAGGCTCTTATCTACAATGGTGAGGAGTTCTACCAGAGCAAGCATTATGACATCAACCCAATCATCGACCGCGTAGGTGGTGGTGACTCTTTCTCTGGCGGTTTGATCCACGGTCTCTTGACTAAGAATACTCAGGCTGAGGCTTTGGAGTTTGCAGTAGCTGCTTCTGCTTTGAAGCACACTATCCCTGGCGACTTCAACCTGGTTTCTGTTGACGAGGTAGAGAGTCTTGCTGGTGGTAACGCTAATGGTCGCGTTCAGCGATAATTTAAGTGAAGAGTGAAGAGTGTAGAATTCATTTGCGCTCTTCCTATTTAACATTTAACACTTAACATTTAATATTTAAATAAAAAATGGCAAAGTTTAGCAAAATGCAGGTCATGGCAGCCATGAAAGAGACTGGTATGGTTCCTGTATTCTTCAATAAGGATATTGAAATTTGCAAGAACGTCATCAAGGCTTGTTATGAGGGTGGCGTACGTGTATTCGAGTTTACTAACCGTGGTGATTTCGCTCACGAAATCTTCGGTGAGTTGGTAAAGTGGGCTGACAAGGAGTGCCCAGAGATGATCCTTGGTGCTGGTACAGTCGTTGACGCTGGTACAGCTTCTCTCTACCTCCAGTTGGGTGCCAACTTTATCGTAGGTCCTAACTTCAACCCAGAGATTGCTCCTGTATGCAACCGTCGCCTGGTTCCTTATTCTCCTGGTTGTGGTTCTGTAACTGAGATCAACAATGCTCAGGCTGCAGGTTGCGATGTAACTAAGGTATTCCCTGCAGGTAACGTAGGTGGTCCTTCATTCGTTAAGAATGTAATGGCACCTTTGCGCTGGAGCAATATCATGGTTACTGGTGCTGTAGAGCCAACTGAAGAGAACTTGACTCCTTGGATCAAGGCAGGTGTTCTCTGTGTAGGTATGGGTTCTAAGCTCTTCCCTAAGGAGACTGTAGCTGCTGGCGACTGGGCTGCAGTTACTGCTAAGTGTAAAGAGGCTCTTGGCTATATTGCCAAGGCTCGTGGTTAATTGAGAATTTAATGGCTTAATGGCCAAATTTAATGTCACGCAAAAGTTCAGCGCCTTCATTGTGATGATGTTGGCGCTGTTTTTCTATTCAGCTTGTGGTCCTTCTCATAAGCAGGAGGTGGATCGGTTGAATACACTTTCATACGCCTATCATTACCGTGACCTTGATTCTACTAAGATGTTGGCACAGAGAGCTTTAGCTCTTTCTGATGACTATAGTGCCGGATATGCTGAGGCTTGTAATAACTTAGCATTCGTAGAGATGGCAAAGATGAACTACAAGGAGGCTCGCCGATGGCTCGGTCTTGTGGAAGAAAAGAGCAACAACCAACTGGAGCTTCTCATTGCTGATGTGCAGATGATGCGCATCTGTCAGCGGGAATCTCACAACAAAGATTTTTATTCCTATCGCGAGAAAGCGATGGTGCGCTTGCGCCGCTTGGGCGAGGAGGCTTCCAATCTGCCATCCCGTGAGCGGCGACGTGCCACTTATGCTCATAGCGAATTTGGTATCGTTGATGCCACCTATTGTTATTATGTCGGTCTGGAAGAACCGATGCAGAAGGCTTTGAATGATATCGATGCGGATGCACTTGAAGCAGATACTGCCCAGTATCTCAACTATCTATATAATATCGGTTCGGGTGGTGCGATCACCAATGGAACGTCTGAACAGATAGCACAGACGGAATTTGACTATCTGATACAATGCTATATGTTGGCTTCAGCCGGACGAGTCGTCATGTCTGATGGTACGATGGCAGGCGGCTATCCTTATTGGCAGGCAAACGCCCTCCAGGCTATCAGTGAACATCTGCAGAATGGAAGGATGCGGGATTTTCTCATCCGGAACAATTTGCCGGCTATCCAGTATCTGAATGTAGAACAGATGCCAGATACGCTCTTGGCTGGTAATTTAGCTCAGCGTGCGCTGAATCTTTTCATTTCTTATGGTGATACCTACCAGATAGCTGGTGGTTACCGTACGCTGGCTGAATGTTACTTCGCTATAGAGGATTATAATTCTGCAGGCGACTGTCTGCTTCGTGCCCTGCAAGTGAGCAAGAATATCAAGGCGGCTCCCGATCTGGTGGCTTCTATCCGTGAACGACTTTGTTTGGTATATTCTGCGCTCGACAATAAACAGCAGAGTGACTACAACCGCAATATCTATCTTGACTTGCAGGAGCGAACCCGTCAGGACAAGCAGTTGGAAGCTCGCGCCACCTTGCTTGATGATAATGCTCTGCAGCTCAATCTCATGATAGCAGCGGTACTCGCCATGATATTGCTCGTGGTTATCCTCCTGTATCTCTTCGACCGTATGCGAAGAAGAAAGATACAGTCTAAACCGCTGTCTTCCCTGCTTGATCCTTTAGAGCAGTGGAAGCAGCGTAATGCACAGTATATCAATGATATAAATGAAATAACAGAAGAATTGGATGAAGAGATATCTATAGCCCGTTTGCATCTTGATGACAATAAAAAACGTAATCTGGAGCAGCGTGCCAAGGTCTCTTTAGTAAACAGTATCACGCCTTTCATCGACCGCATGATTCATGAGGTGGATAAGTTGGCAGAGGATGATGAAAGTACCCCGGATGAGGTAAAACAGGAGCGGTATGAGTATATCTCAGAACTGACGGATAAGATCAACCAGTATAACACCATCCTGACCAACTGGATTCAGATGCGACAGGGAACTTTGAATCTCCGTATCGTCTCTTTCCCTCTCCAACCGCTTTTCGATATTGTGGCAAAGGGTAAGATGAGTTTCCAGATGAAGAAGATAAAACTCGATGTGCAGCCAACTGCAGCTAAGGTGAAGGCAGACCGCACCCTGACGCTCTTTATGATCAATACTATAGCCGACAATGCACGCAAGTTTACTCCTGCTGGAGGTAAGGTTACTGTTTCTGCAGAGGAACATGATAAATACGTAGAAATCGTCATCGCTGATACCGGTAAGGGAATGGATGAGGAACAATTGACTCATGTCTTCGACCGTACCTATACGGGCGGTCATGGATTTGGACTCCTTAACTGCAAGGGTATCATCGAGAAATATAAGAAGGTGAGCAGTATCTTCAATATTTGTCGTATTGAGGCAGAGAGTGAAGTGGGAAAGGGTAGTGTGTTCCGTTTCCGACTGCCTAAGGGAATCGGACGGATGATCGTTGGTGTCATTCTTTTGTTGGCATCATCCGTGTCGTCTTTTGCATCCCAGATACATCATCATACCCTGGCTACCGGAAAGGTTTCCCGAGAACTCACTTTGGCTGATGCCTTTGCCGACAGTGCTTATTATAGCAATATCAATGGTACATACCAGCGTACCTTGGCATTTGCAGATTCTGTCATCTACTATCTCAATCAGCATTATCTGCGCCAGTATCCTCAGGGTAAAAATCTGATGGTGAGCAGTCCGAAACTCTCTCAAGCTGCCGAACTGAAATGGTTTGCTGATAGTGTGACGACCGACTACAGCATTATTCTCGACATCAGAAATGAGAGTGCGGTGGCTGCGCTTGCCTTGCATCAATGGACTTTGTATGATAGAAACAATAAGGTTTATACCAAACTCTTCCGGGAACGGAGTACTGATAATACACTGCCTGAGTATGTCCGCACGATGCAGAGTTCGGAAAACTCCAAGACGGTAGCTGTCATCCTGCTCTTTCTCCTGTTGTTGCAGTTGCCGATAGCCTACTATCTGCTCTATTATCGCCATGTAGTGACCTATCGCTTTGCGGTGGATCGCATCCGTGATATCAATCTTCTGTTGCTCAGCGACCAGTCTATACCGGAGAAGTTGAAGCGCATCAGGGAAATATGGAGTAAGAAGTCCCGGCATACCCGTGCCAATTTCCGTTTGGACGAGGTGGTGCATGAGATTGAGGAAGAACTGAAACGTGGACTGGATTTATCGAATGGCAAGGAGGCAGATAATCAACTGCTGGAAGATGAGTTGAGACGGGTGCGATTTGAGAATGATCGTTTGCACGTATCTAATTCTGTATTAGACAATTGCCTCTCTACGTTGAAGCATGAGACGATGTATTATCCGTCACGTATCCGACAGTTGATAGAGGCATCCCCCGATGATGTAGCTTCTCTGAAAGAATTGGTAGATTACTATAAATCCATCTATCTGATGCTGAGTGCGCAGGCGATGGAACAGGTGGAAACCAATCTGAAGTGTGATGCTGCGCTGAAGGATTATCTCTTCCGACTGATACAGGAAACCGTGAAGGATCTTGCCAAGGCGCAGGGTATTGCCATCACGCAAGTGAAACAGGAAATCAAAACTGTGCATACGGCTTATGCCACCTGCCAGTTTGTCTTCTCAGAATTGAGATACGACGATTCCTTGCATCATCGCCTTTTCACTCCGCTGACCGTGGATATGAGATTCTTAGTTTGCCGCCAGATAGTGAGGGAGATGGGAGAAACGACCAATCTTCGTGGCTGCGGTATCCAGGCAAAGCCTTCTGATGATGGATTCCTGGTCATTGAGGTGGTGTTGCCGGGGATGTTAGTATAGAATCAAAGATAGTTAAAACATAAATTCAACATAGACTCAAATAAACGATGATGGACAATTTTAAAGTAATCATAGTAGAGGATGTACCTTTGGAACTGAAAGGTACGGAAGGAATTTTCAAAAACGATATACCTGAAGCTGAGATTATTGGAACAGCTGACAGTGAGGTGAGCTATTGGAAACTCATCAAACAGCAGTTGCCTGACCTCGTGCTTCTCGATCTTGGTTTGGGCGGTTCCACTACGGTGGGTGTAGAAATCTGCCGCTATACCAAGGAACAGTATCCTAACGTAAAGGTATTGATTTTCACGGGAGAAATCCTGAATGAGAAGCTCTGGGTGGATGTTCTTGATGCAGGTTGCGATGGTATTATCCTGAAGAGTGGGGAACTCCTGACCCGTGGCGATGTGGCTTCCTGCATGAGTGGTAAGAAGATGGTTTTCAATCAGCCGATTCTGCAGAAAATCGTAGAACGTTTCAAGAAAAGTGTCAATAGTCAGTTGATGCGCCAGGAGGCTTTGGTAAATTATGAGATTGACGAATATGACGAGCGCTTCCTTCGCCATCTCGCCCTCGGTTATACCAAGGAGCAGATTACCAATTTGCGAGGTATGCCTTTCGGTGTGAAGAGTTTGGAAAAGCGACAGAACGAACTGGTACAGAAACTCTTCCCTGATGGCAACAATGGTATGGGCATCAATGCTACCCGTCTGGTGGTAAGAGCCTGCGAACTTCGCATCTTAGATATCGACAATCTCGAGGCTGATCCAGAATAAGTTGCGGCATCAAGAAAGATATAGAATAGGATTTAATCAGGAAAAGAATAGAGAGAACGATGAAGAAAATGAAGGTGTTTTCGTATTTGGCTTTAGGTTTGGGCGTGGCTCAAATCCTGCTGATGCTGACTTCGTGGCTATTGACGGCTGCGATGCCGGAGAACTATAACCGTTCGCTCTTGAGTTCTGAGGGCATCCGCTGGTTCTTCGGTCAGTTCCAGGATCATTTAGCTTCGCCCGTATTAGTGTGGCTGGTGTTGGGTGGTATCGCCTATGGAGCTTTCTGTAGAAGTGGTATTGTCCATTATAAGCCAGACGAATATCGTCAGCGCTTTGCGATGGGCGTGGCAAGTTTCGAGTTGGGGGTATTTGTGATTATCATGCTGGCACTCACCCTGCTGCCTCATGCCATCCTGCTGAATGTGATGGGCGGTCTCTTTCCAAGTAGTTTTACGCAGAGCATCATACCTTATACCGCTTTTGCCGTAACCGTAGTCTGCTGTAGTTTCGGTGTTATCAGTGATAACCTGAAGGGAGTGGAGGATATTTTCCGCTGTATGTCGTATGGTATTTCTAAGGTTTCTCCTCTCATCGTGCTCTATGTATTCGCCGCCCAGTTGTTCTATTCAGTTCTGTATCTGATATAAGAACAGTTTCTTGAACGAATCATCATACGTGTTTTTATTATCTTGAAAGAAACGTTTGATTAATATAAAAAAATGAGGCTTCCCGTATTCTCCGTTGCAGGAGAAAGGGGAAGCCTCTGTAAATAACTCTCTATTGGTCCTTTTACCTATGTTGAACCTATTGAACTTTCATCTTTTACTATACTTAATTATTCAGCATGGTAAATGTTATGCATATAAAATGGTCTGTTCTTTAACTTATTATCAGCGTATTGTATAACTCTCTTTTGTATTTACTTGAATTTTATAACTCTTTTGTATTTACTTGAATTTTATAACTCTTTTGTTTTTATATCTTATGAATTAATGTCTTCAAAGTTATCTGCGTCCTCCGAAACTGCCGTGAGAACCGCCACCATTGCTTCTTGTAGGTCCACCTATAGAACGGTTGCCACCACCGAAGGAGCGAGAACTGTTTCCGAAAGAAGCACCACCGTTCCCAGGATTAGAACGAGGAGTGAAACTCTTGGATGGGCTGCTAGTATTGCCACTGCCAAAGCTGCGCATCATAGAAGAACCACTACCGAAGCCTCCACGATTGCCTCCAAAGAATCCGCCAGGTCTGCTGTTGTTTGATGGATTCTCGCGGGTAACAGTAGTACGGGTACTGCTCTGGCGATTACCAAACTGACGGTTCTGGTTGCCGAAACTGCTGCTTTGGTTGCCGAAACCACCATTATTCTGTGGTCTGTTCACGCTCTGAGGGCGATTGTCATTGTTACGGTTTATGTTACTATTGCCACGGCTCATATTTCCGAAGCTCTGTCCGTTGTTGCGGTTTGAGTTTCCATTATTTCGGTTCATGTTTCCGAAACTCTGTCCACGACCGAAATCTCCTCTGTTGAATCCGTCACGCATACCCACTCTTGGATGACCGCCAGGACGTGGACCGCCGAAATTACGTCCGTGATACCAGCTTCTACCACCATTCATTCTCCAGCTGTGTCCTCCACAATAGGAAACGTAGAAGTGAGGGCGTCCGAAGTAGAAGTAGTCGCGGTGAGGATATCTGGCATAGATGCCGAAATGCCAGTAACCAGCGTCCCAGTAGAGAGGGCGATAGAAGTATGTGGCATTGATGAATGTGCGATATTGCCAATCCAGGAGGATATAGCTCAAGTCCATATTGCGCTGTCTCCAGTAGATTCCGTAGAGGTCATCCACTGTATTGACACTCATCAGATAATCGAGGTTGGTTTCGTAAGCAGCCTCATACTGATCTTCTGTGAGGTTCAGCTCGTATGCCATTTTATCTGTCAAGAAGAGAGCTTGCTGGCGAGCCTGCTCGTAACTCATTGCAGATGCAGTAGTGAAGGTCATTGTGACCATTGCTACAAGGGCTAATATAAACTTCTTCATAATCATATCTCTTTATAAATTAGACTTCTTGTTTTATTTCTGCTGCAAAGATACGGCGAAATATCTGGCTGCGGAAAGGTTTTTCCCTAAAGAGGTGGGGGAAATTCCCTAAAGGTCATTATCTTAATGCAATAACTTATCCCTTATATATAATAAAAGGAGAAAAAATCCGTTATTATTAAAACTTTCGAAAGTAATTATAGATGAAATTTTATCAGACTAATAAGAAAAAAGCGTTTGTCTTTAGTGCATTTCTGCTTTTACCTCTCTCAGTTTCTGCCCAGTATCTTTGGCAGGAGGATGTAGATCCGGGTGAGCTGGATTTGGGCAAGGACATTCATTACAATGTGGAGATGCAGGGTTCTTTCTCCAAGGGTAAGACTCCGCTTTGGCTCAATGCCAATAAGCATGGACTCAGTTCGCTGGAGAAGAACAACGGTTATCTCCGTGGTAGTGTCATCCGTCCGTTGGGTACTGATTCAGCCCGTCGTTGGGGCATCGGTTATGGCTTGGATGTGGCAGCACCGATTCATTATACGAGTAATGTAGTAGTTCAGCAGGCTTTTGTGGAAGCTCGCTGGCTGCATGGTGTGCTGAGTATCGGTGCCAAGGAGTATCCTATGGAACTGAAGAATCAGACTTTAAGCAGTGGTAGCCAGACTTTTGGTATCAATGCCCGTCCGGTACCACAGGTTCGCTTGGCATTGCCGGAGTATTGGACCCTTCCTTTTGCCCATCATTGGTTAGCCATCAAGGGACATATTGCCTATGGTAAGATGACCGATGAGAACTGGCAGCACGATTTTACCCAGCGCCAGTCCAAGTATGCTGATGGTATGCTCTATCATAGCAAGGCGGGATATCTGAAGATAGGTAATGAAGGTTCTTTCTTCCCGCTGAGCGTGGAGTTGGGACTGGAAATGGCAGCTGAGTTTGGAGGTACGCCGTATAAAAAAGTGAATGGCGTGATGCATGTCGAACCAACTCAAGGAGGTTTGAAGGGTATGTGGCAGGCTTTTATACCGGGTGGTTACGATGTTTCTGATGGGGAGGGGTATCATAATGTAGCTGGTAATACGCTGGGCAGTTGGGTGTTCCGTATCAATTATGATGCTGATTCCTGGAAACTCGGATTTTATGGAGATCATTTCTTCGAGGACCATAGTGCTATGTTCTTCCTCGATTATGATGGATACGGTACGGGTGATCAATGGAATACTCATACCAAGCGCCGTTATTATCGATATAAGTTGAAGGACATGCTTCTTGGATTGGAGTTGAATGTCAAAAATGGTACTTGGTTGCGCAATGTGGTCTTAGAGTATATTTACACAAAGTATCAGAGCGGTCCTTGCTATCATGATCGTACACAGAATATTCCAGACCATCTTGGAGGTAGTGATGATTATTATAATCATTCCAATTATCCAGGTTGGCAGCATTGGGGACAGGTGATGGGTAATCCGCTTTACCGTTCTCCAATTTATAACACCGATGGAAGCATCCGGGTTTTAAATAACCGTTTTGTTGCTTATCACTTAGGTTTTGATGGTATGCCAACTGAACGTTTCGGATATAGAGTATTGGGTACATTCCAGAAAGGATGGGGTACTTATAGGATTCCATTCAATAAAATGCATCACAATGTCAGCTTCCTGGTTGAGGGCGCTTATCACTTTAACCATGATTGGAAGGTGAAAGGTGCGTATGGTATGGATTTTGGAAGCGACCAGATGTTGGGTCATAATGCTGGTTTCCAGTTGACGGTAAGCAAGTCTGGCATCTTTAAACTTTAATAGCGGAGTATGAATATGTTTACGAAAAAATATAAGATTGTTCACGCCATGATGGTAGCTTTTGTAGCTATTAGCATGTTTGCTTTCTCTTCCTGTGAACTGGAATCCAGTGACAATGGCAAGCTTGATGGCTTCTGGCATCTGGAGAGTATTGATTCTCTTGAGAATGGCAAGACGGTTGATATGTCTAAGTTGCATGTCTTCTGGGGAATTGAGTATAAACTGATTGCGGCAACACAGTATGACAATAATACTGAGCGGATGTTTTTCCGCTTTGAGCAAACTTCTGATAGTTTGAAGATTACTCAGGCTTTTATTACTCATGGCCATCAGGACAATGGTGGTGATATTCCTTTGACCGAGGTTACCAACGATTTGCGATACTACGGAATCAACAATCTTCCGGAAGGTTTCGCTAAGGAAGCACTCAGCGGAAGCAAGATGATTCTTCGTTCGAAGACCTTGCGATTGAAATTCAAGAAGTTCTAAACGGATTCTTGTTTTGAAAATATTCAAAAGTCGGATTGATGTCAATATCAGTTCGACTTTTTTGTTGCTTTCTGAAAGTGTTATTTGCTTTTCCATTTTTTGTTTGTTATACCAAATTCTGCCACTTCAAGTTCTGAAGGACGCTGCAAAGTTACAGTTTCTCCGGCGCTTACTTATCCCTTTTGATGCTTTTCTATCCTTTTCTATCCCTTTTGATGCTTTTCTATCCCTTTCTATCCCTTTTGATGCTTTTCTCTTTTGTATTTGTTTTCCCAAATAAGTCATTTACCATCTGTAATCAAGCCATTTAGGACCTGTAAACAAGTCATTTAGGACAGCGAATCAAGTCATTTCCTCATTGCAAACAAGTCATTTCCTCATCGTAAACAAGTCATTTCCTTCCTTCAAATGGTTTGTTTCTGAAAAGCGTAAAGTTTTACAAAAAAACTCAAGGGTGTCGGTGACACCTACTTTTCATCTTTTTTTTATGCATTGGAGCCACTACCCTCCAATTTGGATGTCTCCCTCTGATTATCAATCTTTTATCTATTTTCGCGCGGTAAGTCATAAAAAAAAGAGTATATAAAAGTGTCACCTGTCACCGTTTTCTGTCAAGCCCTTTATTGGAGCCAGTTTATTGGGTGACACCAGTGACACGAGTTTTCTGGTTTTTTGTGGAGGGGTCTGTCACCCCTGTCACCCATCGGTATTACGAAAATATTTGTCGTTATTAAATAAATAGCTATAATCATTTGGCAGTTTCGTGGAAAAAATGTAACTTTGCGGAAAAATGTGAGCAATATGAAATATCCTATAGGAATCCAGACATTTGAACAAATCATAGAAGAGGGCTACTCTTATGTTGATAAGACAACTCTGGTCTATCAGTTGGCACATTATGCCAAAAATCAATTTCTAAGTCGTCCTCGTCGATTCGGAAAGTCATTGCTTGTCTCGACACTTCAAGCTTATTTTGAGGGACGTAAAGAATTGTTTAAGGGTTTGGAGATAGAAAAGTTAGAGCAACAATGGGAATCATATCCTGTTGTTCATATTGATTTGAGTGCTGGTAAATATTATCAATTGGACAATCTGCATGTAACTCTTGATTATATACTTTCTCAGTATGAAAGGAAATATCATATTGAGGTGAGTGCTGACGCTTGTAAAGTCTATAATGTGCGATTAGCCAATATCATATCTACAGCTCGTGAACAAACAGGCAAGAGAGTTGTTGTGCTCATTGATGAATATGATGCTCCTATGCATGACTCTGTAAAAGACAAAAAGATACAGGATGAAATACGAGAGGTTATTCGTGATTTTCTGAGTCCTTTGAAGCAACAGGATTCTAATTTGAGATTTGTTTTTATCACAGGTATTTCAAAATTTAGTCAGGTCAGTATTTTCAGTGAATTAAATAATCTGAAGATATTGACGATGAAGGATGAGTTTTCTGCAGTATGTGGTTTTACCGAAAAGGAATTGCTCACAGAATTTAATGATGGAATCTACGCTTTTGCTCAAGAAAACGGTTTGTCTTTTGACGATGCAGTCACTACATTGCGTAAGCATTATGATGGTTATCATTTTTCTGGAAAATCTGTAGGCGTATATAATCCGTATAGCATTATTAATGCTTTGGATGACAAATCATTAAATAACTATTGGTTCTCTTCTGGTACACCAACATTTCTTGTAGAATTGTTACAGAAGAAGGGATATGATATGCTTCAATTAGATCAGATTTGGGCTTCTGAAAGTCGCTTTGATGTACCTACGGAAAACATCTCTGATCCAGTGCCTGTATTGTATCAAAGTGGTTATTTGACCATTAAAGAATATGATAAAGAGCGCAGACAATATCTCCTGAGTTTTCCTAATGAGGAAGTTCGTCAGGGATTTTCAGAAAGCCTTTTCCGTTACTATTCTCCTGATGGGATGGGAAGCTATGATGCTTTATGCGGTGCATATTTTCAGCATGTAAAAAAAGAAGGTAATATGAGTGCATTTTTGCCTCATTTGAAAACTTTTTATGATAAATTCCCTTATACATTAATTAATAATAATGAGCGTCATTATCAAGCAGTAATGTACACTATTTTTGCCATGTTAGGAGCGGATATTTCTCCAGAACTTCCAACTTCAGATGGTAGAATTGATTTAGTTTTGAAGACTGTTGATTGTATCTTTATCTTTGAATTAAAGTATGGAAAGGATGCGGTAACAGCAATCAATCAAATAGAGGAAAAAAAGTATTTTTCTGCTTTTGCAGATGATAAGCGCAAAAAGTTCCTTGTGGGTATTAATTTCTCAGATGATAGTCGAACTATTGATGATTGGACTGTGATAGGAGGGTAGTTATTCCTATGGCGCTGAGGATGATGAAGATGCTATAAAAACAATTAGGGCAAGCAACCGGGATAGGTGCTTGCCCTAATTTCTTAAGTTTATTCTTAGAATTTCTTTCCAAAAACGATATTGATGAAAGTCTTGATGAGAATCTTTGCATCAAACCACCATGATCGATTCTCCAAATAGTAGAGGTCTAAATCAAGTCTTCGCAGCATCTTCTCCATGGTATCAGTATAACCATTATAGAGAGTAGCGTAGGAGGTAACTCCTGGGCGAATCTGATAGAGATACTCATAGCGAGAATCATGCTCCATAATCTGATCAATATAGAACTTGCGCTCAGGGCGAGGACCAATAAACGCCATATCACCCTTGAAAACATTCCAGAGCTGAGGAAGTTCATCGAGGTGATGGTCGCGAAGGAAAACTCCAATCTTTGTCATACGATTATCCTTTTTGTGCCCGAAAAGCTGAGGACCATTCTTCTCTGCATCCACTCTCATCGAACGGAATTTATAGATATAGAAAGGTCGTCCAAAGCGCCCGATGCGTTCTTGCTTGAAGATAGCAGGACCTCCATCCTCTCTTTTCACCAGAATGTAACAGATTACAAATAGAGGTGAAAATATGATGAGACTTATTCCTGAAAGCAAAAAGTCACCGATGCGCTTGATATTGCGCTCAAACTCATTCATGCCATCAGCAATGAATCGAGGATTGTTTACATCGGAATTCATCTTGATATAAGATGGTATTTGAGATGTTTCTTCTATTGGAAGCTCAACTTCTTCGTAGGAAGCAAGCTTATTTATAGGCATTGTGTTCATTTTTTAACTTTTACGTTTATATTATTAACGATAGAGTAATATGAATATTGTATGAAATTACTTTTTTTTCAATTTTTCTCTCTATTTTTTTTAGACTACTACATATTGATATTAGAAAATAGGTAGTTTCCTTAAAAATATGAGTAAAATTTTGGAAAATCCGTTGAAAACCCTTATCTTTGCAGAAAACTGAGTATTATGGCAAAAATAGTTAATTTCTATCCTGTAGGAATACAGACTTTTGAGAATATTCGTGAGGGTAATTATCTCTATGTAGATAAGACAAAATATATCGTGAATTTTCGAGAGAAAAAAATGAAGTTTATCTTTCTGAGTCGTCCCCGACGATTTGGAAAGTCTCTCTTTGCATCTACCCTTCAGGCTTATTTCGAAGGAAGAAAAGAACTTTTTGAAGGACTTGCCATTGCTGATTATGAGAAGGAATGGGTGAAATATCCAGTCTTTCATTTTGACATGAGTGGTGCTAAGCACATGGATGCAGAAACATTGGTCAGTTATCTAAATCTGGAACTTTTACCTTACGAAAAACTTTATGGTAAAGGGGAAGGTGAGACTTATCCTAATGAAAGACTGGAAGGTATCGTAAAGCGCGCTTACAAGCAGACAGGTCAGAAGGCTGTAGTCATCATTGATGAATATGATGCTCCGTTGTTAGATGTAGTGCATGAGAAAGACAACCTGCAACAACTCCGTCGTATCATGCAAAACTTCTATAGCCCTCTGAAAAAGCTTGATCCATACTTGGAATTCGTTTTCATCACAGGTATCACCAAGTTCTCTCAGCTTAGTATCTTTAGTGAGTTGAACAATCTGGAAAATATCAGTATGTTCGATCAATATTCCGCCATTTGCGGTATAAGTATGACGGAACTTACTTCTGTAATGAAGCCTGATGTTGAAGGGTTGGGTGATGCTCTTGGATTAACCTATGATGAATGTTTAGAAGAACTTCGCTTATATTATGATGGTTATCATTTCAGCAAGCATTCCGAGGATGTTTTCAATCCTTTCAGCTTGATTCGCGCCATGAATGGTCAAGCCATAGAATCCTATTGGTTTGGTTCTGGTACGCCAAGTTATCTGATAAAGAGTTTGCAGAAATACCATGTTAACGTGATGGATATAGAGACAAAAGGAGTTACGATTGATGATTTCGATGTTTCTCCCGAGCAGATGACTTCCGCCTTACCTTTGCTCTATCAAAGTGGCTATCTTACAATCAAGGCCTACAAGCCCCTTACCAAGAGTTATCAGTTGGGTTATCCTAACAATGAGGTGAGGATAGGAATGTTGCGAAGTCTGTCTCCTAACTATCTGTCTCCAGTTTCAACAGACAACAATGGTTTGGTGACAGAGTTCATAGATTTTCTTTATGATGAGAATATTGAAGGGGCAATGAATCGCCTGAAGGCTTATCTCTCAAGTATTTCTAACCGCTTAAGCAATAAGAATGAGCGTGATTTTCAAACGGTTTTTTATCTGATATTCAACCTGATGGGAGCGTTCATTAAGGTGGAGGAGGAGAGTGCTATTGGTAGGGCTGATGCCGTACTACAGTTGCCTAATACGATTTATGTGTTTGAACTTAAGTATGATGGATCTGCAGAAGATGCATTGCGACAGATTGATGACAAGGGCTATTTAATACCTTATACCGCAAGTGGCAAGAAATTAGTGAAGGTGGGTGTGAACTACGACAGTACTCAGCGGACGATAGGAGAGTGGCTAATTAGAAAAGGTTAGCATAATTCTAAAAATGTTCAATAAGGGCAAGCAATGATTTCGTTGTTTGCCCTTATTGATACAGGTTCTTTGAAAGAGTTCTGTCTATATTGCGTATTTATTTTTGTGTAAAACTACTATGTTTCTTAAGATATTTATAGCTGTCAATTTTTCTTCTTATGATTTTTTTGAAATATGATGGTATGAAGCCTAATAAGAATGTAGTATAGGCTTTTATTGGATTATAACCTAATATTTCCTGATATACTGCTAAATTGTATTTTATCATTGAAAGTTTATTGCTTGATAAGGATTCGCTTCTCAGACAATAGTAGGCAAGTGGTTCCTCTGTATAGGCATAGCAATCCTTACATGCATTTATTATTTGTAAGAATAAAGCCCAATCTTCACTTTTATATAATTTTGGCATGAAGTATTTCTTACCTAATCTTTTAATATCATATATTGCAGTAGTGCAGCCAATCTTATTATCATATTTCATTTGATTTAATGTAATGTGCTTAGGAGGGATGTTTATGCCAACGATATTGTTATGAATATCACAGATACAGTAGGCACTGCAGCATAGTGCGCAATTCTTTTTTTCCATTAAATCAATTTGTTTTTCGATTTTTTCAGGATGCCATTTGTCGTCACTGTCACAAAATGCAATGTATCGCCCTGTGGCTTTTTCTATTGCAATATTACGGGCATAACTTGGTCCGTGATTACTTTTCAGATAGGTAACATTTACTCGACAATCTTTCAGTGAAAAATCATTAAGAATTCTTTTTGTTTCCTCGTCTGATGAGCAATCATCTACAATGAGCAATTCTATATTAGAATATGTTTGGTTCAGTACGCTATTGATGCTACCAAATAGTAATTTGCCAGTATTATATGTAGGCATAATTACTGAAACGATATTATTTGCCATTTTTATTATTTTAATTGCAAAGGTACTATAAAAATATTATTAAATGTTATTTTTGGTTCAAAAAAAACATAAAATGTGCTTTTTTGTTTTTTTTATGTTACCTTTGTATAAAAAAATATGAAAGCTAACTATATGAAGCTGTTTTTATTGCTTTTATGTGGATTATTAATTTCTGACTCTATTCCTGTTCAGGCTAAAGAAAAAAGTTGGAAATTGATTTTTTATGATGATTTTAATTCTATAGGAAAGGAACGTTTTGATACGACAAAATGGATAGTCCCAGATCGAGAACCTTATAAGTGGTCAAGATGGATATCTGATTCTAAATCAGTTGTTCTTAGGAGAAATGGTAAATTGATATGTCGGGCTATACCAAATACTGCTTTTGCTGATTCTGCGAAAATGTTAACTGGCGCAATTTGTACTAAAGGTAAGTTTTCTTTCAAATATGGAAAATTAGAGGTGAAAATGAAAACCAATTTTTTGCCGGGTAATTTCCCTGCTGTATGGTTGTTGCCAGAGAATCATGGAAATCCTTATAGATATGGTGAGATTGATGTTGTAGAATTTTTTGGTACTGACCAGAAATCCCATCAAACAGTACATTCTCATAGTTCTTTTATATTAGGTAAAACTGAACAGCAAAATTCTTTTGCTCAGAAAGTGACACCTAATCAATGGCATATCTATGGAATGGAGTGGACTCCTACTTATATAGCTATGTATGTTGATGGAAGAATAATAGGAACGTTTCTTAAATCAAATGACTCCGAAGAGGTCGAAGAAGGACAATGGACATTTGATCGCCCATATTATATTATCCTTAATCAGAGTGTAGGGGATGAAGGCTGGAATATTCCTATGTTGAATACAATTTATGAAACAGAAATAGATTGGATAAAAGTTTATCAATAATAATTTCCGCAATATTATAATTTGTTTTTTTTATAAGTACCTGAGCAACATTAGGTTGCTCAGGAGACTTCTATTATTGCAAAAGCTCTCTAAAAGTTTTTAATGCAAAAGAATTGGAATAATTGTTTTCGAAAATAGAGCGTGAATATGTATTGTACTTTGGCACTGAATTTTCAGCAAAATAATTAATGGCTTCGATATATTCTTTTGCTGTATTGCAGAGTCTACCACACAACGAGGTGTCAAGTTCATAGCCTTCAAATGTTTCGGTTGTACCTAATATGTTCTTACCGTACATCAGAGCTTCGCATGTTTTTACCTTCATGCCACTACCAGAAAATATCGGGAATACCATAAAGTCTGCTTCTTCGAAGAAAGGTGCAAGGTCGGGAACATTAGAGAATACAGGAATGTCTACCAAACAAGGCTGAGATTTTTTCAGCTGGTCCATGTCCTTGCCTATTATCTTGAAATCTATGTCTACATGTGGCAACACATTCTTTACAAACCACAAAAGCCCTTCGGTATTGGCAGGAAAATTACTTCCGATGAAATAACATTTAGGCTTTCTACCGGTAAAAACCTGCTTGTCGAAGTTCTTGCCTACACATTTGTCTTCAAATGTGATAGGAACTATGTTATCAAACGGCTTGCCATAGAGCGACTTCATAATGTTGCTGTCGCGCATACATAAGCCCACAGACTTATCCGAATAGTCAATGCTGTATCTGTCGTTCTTGGCTGCACAGTCAATGACAATTTTCCTTAGTGGGAACTTCTTGCTGACCCTTGCTTCATAGTAAAGGCTTTCTACATTATGGAAGAAATTGATGATGATACCTTTGTATCCATGTTCCTTGAGTTTCTTGGATATTATTCCAAAAATACTGGTATTGATGAAGATATAGTCATACTTGTCAGCCACGTTTATAATGGTGCGGATCTTACCTGGTGTCAACCCGTAAAAATAGCCGAAAGGAAAGAGTATAGCTGACTGCAGCATTGAAACAATACTGTTTTTCTTTCTGTTGTCGTTGATGAAAAAACAGTCAACATTTTCTTTGCCAAGGACATTGACAGCCATTTCTACATTGCGTCTGTTGGCTATGCTTCCTCCGTCAAAGATATTATGGAAGTCTTGAAATGATATGAATAAAACTTTCTTCATATAGTTTTATGGTTTTATATATTATGTCGCACATCTAAAGTTTGTTGTATATTTCTGCTTTCAGTTTCAAGAGCACGTTTAGCTGGCTTTTGTTAGTTATGCTCATTAGCACCTTTATTCGCTCACGGTCGATAAGCAAATTGGTGTTTTAAGTCTGTTATTTTAGTTACCATGACATGTAACTTATTTTGCATATTTAACTTCAATACCTCCTATCTCGGCAGCAATCTGAGAATAAGAAGAGCCCACGCTTCCAATAATCTTGTTCGTTTTACTGAGGCAGAATAAATCTAAAACAGCAAATTTCATTCCTTCCAAAGAATTGCGGTTGGTATCATCCATTAGGGTAATGATGTTGTTTGGATACATAGAATTCAGATGTTCCTTAACCTCATCATCATCGCTGGCTACGTAGAACTTGGTATTGGCATTCTTCTTGATTTCTGCATCCATTATTTTGGTGAAGTTTTCTAATGGAGAAGATTGGATAGATACCAAATTGTCGGTTCTTCGGATATGTACACCAATGGTATGCTCTGAAAAACCCGCAATAACTTCGTCTATCCTTTGCTGGATATCATCCTGTGGGATGAACAATCCCTGTATGGTATATTTTGTACACATTGGATGACAAGAGATGAGAAGGAGCGAGCGTGAATAGTTATTCTTCAATTTGCTATATACTTCACCTTCTTTATAAGTATTGAAGTTGAACACAGTTTGTTCAAACTGTGTTTTAAGCAGGAACCATCTCAACAAGTAGTCCTTAGTGCCATTGATGTTGTATAGCCATTGCTTGTTCTCTATCAATTTTACATCATCTTGTGGGATTGGCTTGAAAAGTTCGCAATAATCAGCTTTTAAGCCCTGGCTGTTATTCCAGTAGATAACAGAAGGACAGTGATAGTTCTTTGCGACAGCCAATCCTGTGGCTATGGCACGCAATCGGTTGCAAAGTCCTCCGGTTGGTATAATCTTAACTTCCATGTCTTGTTATTAATGTTGTGATACTTTTATTTTTTGATTGTCTTTTTTAAGGCAAGGAACAATGGCAGAAAGAGCCGGGGTTTTTCCTTTTTGTTCCATATAATCCAATACAGCATTTACATCTTTTTCCTTCACCATATCTTTCAACACCCCAAGCGAAGTATTATAATACTTGATTACTTCTGCCGCATTTTCAATATCTGCCGTACTGACAACAGGAGCTTTACTCTTATCCCCGCCTGAGCAAGAAGCTAACAAAAAAGCACTTACAAGTGCTCCAACTAACAATAGATTTTTTTTCATAATGTTTTTCTCCTCGTGTTAGTCTGGCAATAGGATTGGTTATGTGTTTCACAGTTTCCGATTATAGTGTTGTATGGTCTTGACATCTATCATGAAACAGTAAAAACATTGTAAGTTTTTAAACAAGAAACTAGGAAAAATGCAAATAATTGTTAAGTATGTTAATTCTAAGAAAAATACCAAAGTTGCAAGTTTGAAATTTTTGATTTTAGTGGAATGTTAAGATTAGCGAACGGGCAATAGATTATTTCCGCAAAACACCAATATCATCAGCATCGAGTACGATGATAATGAATACGGATTTTCTTCGATGTGAGAGTTCGGAAAAGATTGGATTAAAGATTCGATTCTTATACTGCAGTCAAAATCAAATATTCGGAGAAATCTTCTGATTTTGACTGTTCTGGGGAAATTCTAATAATTTGAGTTCAAATCTTTAGTTTGATATTGTTGCACTTGTGTAATAAACCATTCTGTGATAAGTTGTATC
>OGXZ01000468.1_pt1 | contig 23865 bp, 20 predicted proteins | sample 1576431 | NCBI WGS metagenome assembly OGXZ01 (sample SAMEA3541590, study PRJEB24748) | human gut metagenome | biome: human gut; feature: human-associated habitat; material: faeces | place: China | collected 2012
ACCTGGCATAGGAATGGCTTCGCCTTCAATATCCGTATCCACACCGGCCATAATTTTTAGCAACGTGGATTTTCCTGCGCCGTTTAACCCTAAGACGCCAATCTTGGCTCCTGGGAAAAAAGAAAGAGAAATGTCTTTAAGAATTTGACGTTTCGGGGGGACAATCTTTCCTACCCGATTCATCGTAAATACATACTGAGCCATATTGTGGTTCTAGAAAGAAAGAGGAGAATAAAATGCTGCTAACAGTGTACTCAATCAACAGCGAAATCTTTTCCTTTTAGGTTAAAAAAAGCGGCCCTAACGACCGCTTTTATGGGGTAATTTGAATGGCATTACGGCATGGCAATTCCACTACCCGAGGCCGGTGGCGCTTGGAAACCAGGCATACCAGGTGTCACGATCTGATTAGCCGCTTCACGACGCATAGCCTGAATTTTTTCAATCGTATCTTGGATACCCTTCTTGGCTGCATCAGCATAGCCGGCTACCGCTTCTGCGACGGTCGCAGCAGGAATCTCAAACGAAATCGGCAAAGGCCCCATCTGGGTCATTAAATTGGCTTCACCCAAAAACACCATGGGGCGCTCCATATCGCGACTCCCTGAGGCGGTGATCGGAGTAAGCACATGAATCGTTCCCACCTTACGGTCAGTCACGATTTCTTCACTATAGAGGTTGGCGACGTCCATCTGAGGATTGATGTCGTCAAGAGTCTGTTCTGCCATAACAATCTCCGTTGTATGGAAAAAGAGTTCAAATAATTAACGGTAAACCATAACAGGAATACGCGAGTGTGTCAGTACTTTTTGCGTTTCGCTACCAAGTAGTACAGCAGCTAACCCTTTACGACCATGACTGGCCATAAAAACCACGTCGCACTTACTCTTTTCGGCCTGTTCAATGATGGCCTCAGAGGGCGAAAAACTTTTCACAGAGACCGTTGAACACACGACACCGGCATCATCGCAAATGCTTTTAGCCGTCTCTAAGCGCTTTTGAGCTTCCTCAGTCACTCGCTCATCGTACTGCTCAATCGACTCGGGACGATATTCCGATAAATTGGTGTAAGAGTAAGGCTCAATCGCCGTCATTAATACAATCGTTGCACCCAGTGGTTTAGCAAAACGCGCAGCCCCACCAACTGCCTTGAAAGACAACTCAGATCCGTCAACCGGAACCAAAATTCGTTTAAACATAGGTAACACCCCCTACTATTCGTTGAGTTTTCTTTTCTTATAGAGAACAAAAACTCGCGAAGAGTTCATCAGCATTGGCAGGACAGTAGCTAACGCAAAGAACGCTTCCTGCGGATCTTGATAATTATAATCAACCCACTCTTGACGCGTTTTGAATCAAATCGTTAATCACAATCGAGGCTAGACGAAAACCCACCGACCCTGTGACCACTAACAACGAACCAAAACCAATATGAGAACCCGCTTCAGCGCCTATGGCTAAGCAATTCTCATCGGTTGGTTGACGTAAGGGTTCATCGCTGTAGACCGCTTCAATATGAAACTTCTGCGAGCGACCATCAATTGAACCCCGTGGGAAACCATAGTCTTTGCGCAAATTGGTCCGAAGTTTGGCCAGTAATGGATCGCCCTTCACATGCGCTAGGTCCGCTTGACGGATACGTGCAGGATCGACTCGACCAGACGCGCCTCCCGAGACAGCCACTTTACAACCTTGCTGGTAGGCTTGAGCCACTAAAACAGTCTTTCCCCTCAGGTCATCAATACAGTCCACCACCCAGTCGAGTCTTTCAGGAATGAAGCTTTGAACATTGTCTTTATTCACAAATTCGGTCTTGATTTGAATATCCAAATCAGGATTAATCAACAAGGCGCGTTCCTTTAGCACTTCCGCTTTGTAGCAACCGTAATTACCTTCTAACGCAGGAACTTGGCGATTGGTATTGGATAGGGCGACGGTATCCCCGTCGACTAAAGTGATATGGCCTATTCCTGAGCGAACCAAGGCCTCCACAGCCCATCCTCCTACGCCCCCCAAACCGACCACCATAACATGTGCAGCCTTCAAGCGCTGCGCACCAGCCTCGGTACAGACTCGAGCGATTCCACCAAAACGACGTGGATCTGATGTTGCTGGCATCATATTCTCCTATTAAAAAATTTCACCTTTTGTCGACATCGAAACAAAAAGCGAAAAAACAAAAATCGAAATTTAGCTAGAAGCAAAACATTTTTGAAAAAACCTTTTCATAAAAATGTTTGCCTTAAGGCAAAAAAGTTAAAGAATTTCAATATCTTGATAAAAACCTAAGTCATATTTTTGACTCAATCACTTCAAAAAAGAGTAAAGTAGAAGTAGAGATTTTAGGAACGTACAAGCAAAAATCTCATAATTAGATTTTTCATTTTTTATCCATACAAGATAAAAAATATGAAAAACATTTCTGTCTTGGAGAGTGTTCTATGCGAATTTTAGTTCCTGTTGACGGTAGTGATAACAGCATGCATGCTGTGGAGTTTCTCACAAGTCGTGCCACTTTGCTCGGAAGTAATCCCGAAATTGAAATTCTTAATGTTCAGTTACCCCTTCCCGCTCGGGCCTGTCGACTTGTCGGTCAAGACTCTCTGAGCCGTTACTACGAAGATGAAGCTGAGAAAGTCTTTGAGCCTGTTCGTCGAGAACTGGCCAAGGTTTCCTTTAAGGCCACCGAATCCTTCGTGGTTGGTGAAGCCGCTGATGCCATTGCTGAAGAAGCCTCAAAGCTCAATGCCGATTTAATTGTGATGGGCTCTCGTGGCCAAAGTGCTCTTCGCGGTCTTTTCTTTGGATCGGTCTCCAACGGCGTATTGGCCAAATCCAACTGCCCTGTTTTGATGCTACGCGACAAGCCCGCCCCAGAGTCTGATGCCTTACGCGTTGGCATTGCTGTCGACGGATCTAAATTTGGGCGCGCCGCAGTTCGTTACGCTCTCAAACATATCTCCCTTTTTGGAACGGGCGCTCAGTTCTATTTGATCAATGTGGTGAGCGACTACGCGGGCGCCATCATGCCCGACATGTCCGGCATGGCACTACCTGCTCTCTCTGAAGAAGAGGTTCTTGAACTCCAAAAAGATGAGTTCAATGAAGCGGTTGAACCTTTGCGTCCCCTCTTTGCTAAAGCAGCCATTTCTCCCAAAGAAGTCTGCTTGGTCGGGAACGCAGGCGATGAAATTTCTGCCTTTGCCAAACGCCGTAAGCTTGATTTGGTCGTCATGGGCTCCCACGGTTATGGGCGCTTCAAGAGTGCGGTAATGGGATCGACGGCTACGCGTATTGCCGCAACAAGTAATGTCCCCTTATTAATTATCCGTAACGCCTGATAACGCAGTGAATAAATCGCTGGTATTCATATCAGTACCCGATGGCCTTTCTGTTGAGGAAAGGCCATTTTTTTGTCATTCTGTTCATTTTTTGCTATCTTTCTGCCCCGACATTCAAAAAGATCCCTAAAATACGTGATCTTGAAGTTCTCTTTTCTCTTTTTGATTCAGAAAGGTCTTCTGAATTTGATTTAACGTTGCCAAACTTGCGATGATGGATAACAAAAACAGGGGCGATATTTTGACGTCCCACAACATTCAACAAAAAATCCGTGTTTTCCTTGCTGCAGACTCAATGACCGAAGTGCGTCGTCTTCGTATGCTATTGAGCCATAGCCCCGATATCGTCGTCATTGGCTATGCGGAATCCGCTTCTGAATTAGATGCTGCCCTTCACTTGCGAACCGACTTGGATGTGCTCGTCACAGACGTGACCCTCTCGGGCACAGACATCTGCCCGCTCATCCTGCGGGCCACCATGCAAAACACCCGCCTTAACGTTTTGTGTTCTACAGACTGTGAAAAAGAGCAAACCGTCTTTCAGGCGATTCAAAGTGGTGCTACGGGCTATATTTTGCGCTCCTCCCACGAAGACCTTCCAACCTGTGTGCGTCTAATTCACGGCGGGGGTTCTCCTGTGTCGCCAACCGTGGCACGAAGCGTACTTCGTACCCTCTTTTTACGGGCTCGGGGTAACGCTGAACCGGTTAAAAATGAACTTCAACAAGCCCTCTCCGAGCGCGAACTCGAAGTTCTTCGACTTTTAGCCAAAGGGATCTCCTTTGCTGAAATCGGCAATGTGTTAAACATTTCACCGCATACCGTCACGGCTCACATAAAAAAGATTTACCGCAAGCTCCAAGTCCACTCCCGTGGTGAAGCCGTTTACGAAGCTCAGTGCCTCGGTCTTTTACGAGAAAACTAAAAACTTCGTAGGATGCGAAAACGCCCAGACGTGTTATGACAACGCTGGGCGTTTTGGTTTTTCTTGTGGACAATGCTGAGTGGCTGGACCCTAGCTCCGTGTCCAGTGCCCGCTCTTTCCACCATCCTTTTCCAAAAGCTTGATCTCACTCATGACCATGCCACGGTCCACTGCCTTGCACATGTCGTAAACGGTAAGCAGTCCCACTTGCACAGACGTCAACGCCTCCATCTCCACGCCCGTTTTCCCATAGCACTCACACGTTGCTCTGCAAATCACCGCACTTTCGTTCTCGAGCAGTTCAAAGTCCACAGCCACTCGAGTAAGGCTGATCGGATGACATAATGGAATCAATTCGGCGGTTTTCTTACTCGCCATAATGGCCGCCACACGTGCTATCCCAATGACGTCACCTTTTTTAGCATTCCCATTTTTGATCAAAGCAAACGTCTCGGGTCGCATGCTGATTCGCCCCTGCGCAACAGCGATGCGGTGGGTTTCGTCTTTTGCACCCACATCCACCATGTGTGCCTGCCCCTGCTCATTGAAATGTGTCAATTTATCCATTTTGGTAACCTTTGAATGAAGAATACGGCTTTAATCCTTAGGATACAGATCTTCCCGCTATGATAGTAAAGCTAACATCGTAATGGAAGAATACGCGTAACGAAACGCACTTTCTCTACGGCTCATCTTGTGAAATTTTGGAATTGCACCATGCGTCACCGCTCTTGGGTTCTCTTACTTCTGTCTCTTTCGCTCATTCAGCCACCTATGACTATCGGAGCGACTTCGCCTTTAGACATGAATCTTCCAAGTTTGGGAACCGCAGCTGACTCAAGCTTAAGTCCTTCTGCCGAAAGAAGTCTCGGCGCTCAGCTGATGCATCAAGTTCGAGCAGATCCCACCTATGTAGCGGATCCTGTACTTAACGAGTACCTCAACAACTTGGGTTACAAGCTTGTCAGTCATGCCAAAACGTATACCTATCAATTTTCCTTTTTTCCCATTAGGGATGCATCCTTGAACGCTTTTGCATTACCAGGAGGGTATATTGCTGTCCACACGGGGACCATCATCGCCGCACGAAATGAAAACGAATTAGCTGGTGTCATGGGACACGAAATTGGTCACGTCTCGCAACGACACATCGCGAGAATGATTGAAAATCAAAAATCCAACCTTCCGATGACCTTAGGAAGTTTGGTGCTAGCAATTCTTGCCGCTCGAGCTGGGGGTAGCTCTGGTGGGCATGCAGCCGCCGCCATCGCCATGGGCTCACAGGCAGCCATGATACAAAACATGCTGAATTACTCTCAAGATGCAGAACGAGAAGCAGATCGTGTAGGGCTTCAGACGCTATATAATGCTGGCTTTGACCCTAAGGGAATGCAGGGCTTTTTTGAGCGTCTGCAACAAAGTAACCGGTTTTACGAATCCGCAGCCCCGGCTTACCTGTCAACGCACCCCTTGACGATTGACCGCATGTCAGACATGGAAAATCGCGTCAAGCAACTTCCTGCGCAACATCACAAAGATTCCCTGGAGTTTTCTCTCATTCAGTTTCGCGCGCAAGTCCTCCAAGAAAATACGCATGACGGTTGGTTAAAACTCAAAAAAGAATATTTGCGTCAACTTCAAACCGCCCAAGGACAACAGGTGCCACTTTTGCATTATGGTCTTTCCTGCGTCGAACAGGAGCTTGGTAACGTCGCTGAAGCTTATCAGCATGCACAACTTGCCATGGCTGCGGGGCATAGCGCTGTACTCGCACAAAACCTCGATTTCACACAATATCTTCAAGCCAGGACAGCGTCTGAGCGCAAACAGGCCATTCAAAATACCTTCCGCGATATGAACCGTTTCCCGACATCAACCATGATGGCGGAAACCTATGTCGACCTGCTCTATCGTGACAAACAAGATGACGTTCTCATCAAGTTTTTAGAGGGTGACGCATCTTTTGAACACTCTAGCAACTATCAAGCATTGCTGGCTCGCTCCTATGAACGACTCGGGCAAAAGAGCCAGCAATACCGGCACACGGGAGAAATGTACGCCCTCTTAGGGGATACCGAGGCCGCAGAGTATCAATACGCGCTTGCTCAAAAGGCAAATGATGGAGACTTCTACACCATGAGTGTCATTGATGCTCGTCTTCGCGAGTTGCGTCAACAGATCATTGAAGAGAAAAAGAATCGTGATCGTTAGGCGGGAGCGACACGATTCTCATCAGAAAATGAAACACTTTCTCTGTTAGAATGGTCGCACTTGAATCTCGACCTTGATGGGATGACGGCTTCTTTCTCAACAAGGTTCTCACTTTTCTGCCTATCTTTAGAAGTTGTTCCGTATCAACGGCAACGACTCCTATCTTTACATTGACACAGTTACCATGGCGATTGAAGATTATCTTACTTTGGCCGAACCGACCAACGACATCATTGAAACGGATGCTGTGATTGTTGGTGCGGGGCCTGTTGGCTTGTTCCAAGTTTTTGAATTGGGCTTATTAGAAATTAAGGCTCACGTTGTCGATTCTTTGCGCAACGTAGGTGGTCAGTGTATGGAACTTTATCCTACCAAGCCCATATACGATATCCCAGCAGTGCCTGTTTGCTCGTCTTACGAACTGACAGAAAACCTACTTAAACAAATCCACCCCTTCCATCCTGTCTTTCACCTTCACCAAGAAGTCACGCGTGTGGAAAAGCAAGACGATGGTCGTATCTATGTTGAAACGAGTAAAGGAACACGTTTCCTCGCTAAAGTCGTCATCATCGCTGCGGGTGTTGGCTCTTTCCAAGCCCGCCCCCTAAAAGTGAAGGGAATCGAAAAGTTTGAAGGTACGCAGTTACACTACTCTGTTAAAGATCCCGCGCAGTTCGAAGGGAAAAACGTCGTCATCCTTGGCGGGGGCGATTCCGCTTTAGACTGGACGCTCAATTTAGTGGGTAAAGCCGAAAGTGTTGTTCTTGTTCATCGTCGAGATGGTTTCCGCGCAGCGACGGCTAGCGTGGCCAAAATGAAGGAATTGTGCGAAAACTGGGAAATGCAATTCGAAATCGGACAAGTCACCAGCTTTACCGAAAGCGATGGCAAGCTCACTGAGGTGGCGGTGGCTGGAGCCGATGGAGTCACGAGGCGCATCCCACTAGATCATTTGTTGGTCTTCTTTGGGCTCCAACCCAAATTAGGCCCCATTGAGAACTGGGGACTGACACTCGATCGTAAGCAGATTGTCGTGGATACCGCACGTTTCGAAACCAACATTCCTGGAATCTTTGCTGTAGGCGATATCAATACCTATCCAGGGAAAAAGAAATTAATTCTTTCAGGGTTCCATGAATGCGCTCTGGCTGCTTTTGCTGCGTGCGATTACGTCTTCCCAGAGAAACGCGTCCTGCTTCAGTACACCACAACATCACCAAAATTGCATAAGGTATTAGGGGTTCCAACTCCCACATTCGATGACTAACGGGTTTCGGACAATCCATACCTTTGGAAGCATTGATATCCTTGCTCGACCCACAATCCTTCCCCGCAAAAAGTTGTTGTAAGAAGGGCTTTTTGCGGTGTACCTTGGTACATCATGGCGCGTTCTGTTTTCACGAAAGAAATCTAGGAACGGCTACAACATCGCCAACCAACAGTACCATTGATTTTTAGACATCGTTAGCGGTGTTCTTCAATTGCCTGCGGTAAAGGAAAAAGTTTGAGCTAAGAATGGCCCAAACCACTATTACCATTGAAAGGGGGTGTTGATAAAGTTGTGTTCCGATCAACTCTATCAACACCCCCTCTCTCTAACATAAGGTTTTAGTCGTTGATAACCTTAATACCAGGCATCTTTGCTGAATAGTCTTTACCCAAACGGGCTACCGCTCCAGCAACCTGCATCGCGACCTGACGATACATCTTTGCCTCAGCCGACTCTGGGTCTGCCGCCACAGTGGGCAAGCCATTATCCGCCTGCTCACGAATCTTCGCCGACAGTGGCAGTTCACCCAACATAGGAGTACCGTACTGTTCACACATCTTACGAGCACCGCCTTCGCCAAAAATATGTTCCACTTCACCGCAATGAGGGCAAATGAACACGGACATATTTTCAACCACACCTAAAATAGGTACATTCACTTTTTGGAACATCCGCAAACCCTTTTTGGCATCAATCAGGGCAATATCCTGTGGTGTGGTAACGACAACCGCTCCCGTTAAAGGAACCTGTTGAGAAAGTGTTAGCTGAATGTCACCAGTGCCTGGAGGCATATCGACAATCAAGTAGTCCAAGTCTTGCCAATTGGTTTGTTGAATGAGTTGCTGCAAAGCCCCTGACGCCATCGGACCACGCCAGATCATAGGCTCATCATCACCAACCATAAAACCAATGGAATTGATCTGGAGTCCTAATGAGGTGATCGGTTCCATGGTTTTTCCATCAGTACTCACAGGGCGAGCCCCCACGGCACCAAGCATCTGAGGTTGACTCGGTCCATATACGTCTGCGTCTAACACTCCAACGCTTGCCCCTTCGTAGGCAAGAGCCAAGGCGAGATTTGCCGAAACGGTCGACTTCCCAACCCCACCTTTCCCCGAGCTCACGGCAATAATGTTCCGAACATTAGGCAACACTCTGAGGGTTCCTTGAACCTTATGAGCAATGATGTTTTGGCGAATATTCACGTTGACACTATTGGCACCAGTGGCTTCCTTAACAGCTCGTCCTATGGTTTCGCCAATACTCTCCGCACATCGGGCCGCTGGATAGCCCAATTCCACATTCACGGTCACATTGCCTTCGGCATCTGTCTCTGCACTCTTGAACATTTTGCCCGTGACATAGTCCACACCCACAACTGGATCAATTAATCCAGATAAGGCTGATTTGACCTCTTCGGTACTAATGGTCATAAGTATCTCCTGTATATTCGGCATTGAAAAGTGTCCCGTTCTCAAAAAACACTAGCGCATACTGTCGCTTTCTTTCACGACCTCTGAACACGCCACTTCATGGCGTTCAATAACGTTTCAGAGAAGGAACTCCCATCCTCGACTCTTAAGATTCTACCCTGTGTTACCCCCTAATAGATCATTTTCCGAATTAACTACAACGCTTGCCGTTTTTTCTAAGCCGATCTCATTAACCATTTAGGGAAAGCCAAAGACAACAAGGTAATGAGTCGGCTAAAATAACAGGTTTACTGACTTTCAATCAGTACAATTTTGTGCACTTATACATCACTTACAAGCTATGACTCAGCGGAATCTTTTTGTCACTACAGCCTTACCTTATGCCAATGGCGCCTTCCATATTGGCCATATTATGGAATACATTCAGGCGGACATTTGGGTCCGTCATGAGCGAATGTCTGGCAATACAGTGCACTTTGTCGGTGCAGATGATGTCCACGGTGCTCCCATTATGATCGCGGCTCAAAAGCGAGGTATGACCCCTCAAGCTTTCGTGGCCGAAATTGCCGCAGGACGTCAGCAGTATTTAGATGGCTTTCATATCAGTTTTGATCACTGGCACAGCACAGATGCGCCAGAAAACCATGCTCTTAGCCAAGAAATCTACCGTCGTTTAAGAGATGCTGGCCTTATCTATACCAAGGAAATCGAGCAGTTTTACGACACGGTCAAAGGCATGTTTTTGGCCGACCGCTTTATCAAAGGGACCTGCCCGCGATGTGGCGCTGAAAATCAGTATGGTGACAACTGCGAAGTGTGCTCTTCGGTATACACCCCGATGGAAGTGATTAACCCCTACTCCACCTTGTCGGGGTCTCGTCCTGAAATCCGCAAATCCACCCACTATTTCTTTAAGCTCTCGGATCCAAAGTGCGTCGCCTTTTTGCGTGAATGGGCTTCAGGCAAAGGCAAAGATGGCCGTCCACGCGTTCAGGCAGAAGTTCTGGCCAAAGACAATGAATGGTTAGGCACCGACGGCAATTTAACCGACTGGGATATTTCTCGCGATGAGCCTTATTTCGGGATTGCGATTCCAGATGCCCCAGGTAAATATTTCTATGTCTGGTTAGACGCCCCTGTGGGTTACCTTGCCTCATTAAAAGCGTACTGTGAAAAAAAAGGATTGGACTTTGAAACCATCCTCAAGGATGACACCACCGAACAGATTCATTTCATCGGTAAAGACATTATCTATTTCCACACGCTCTTCTGGCCCGCCATGTTGCACTTTGCAGGGAAACCTTTCCGTGTTCCTGATCACGTGAATGCACACGGCTTTATGACAGTGAACGGCGAGAAAATGAGTAAGAGTCGTGGAACGGGCATTTCACCGTTGCAATATCTCGAACTCGGTATGAACGCCGAATGGTTACGCTACTACTTGGCCGCCAAAATGAACTCCCGAGTGGAAGACGTGGACTTTACCAAGTCGGACTTTGCGCAACGCGTGAACTCGGACCTCATCGGTAAATATGTCAATATTGCTAGCCGAGCCGCTGGATTCATCGTTAAACGCTTTGAAGGGCATATCGATGAAACGGTCATGAATGACCCATTGCTCGTTGGCATTCGCAGTCGCGTCCAAGAAATACAAGACCTTTACGAAACACGTGAATACGCACGCGCCATGCGCCTTGTCATGGAACTTGCTGACAAGATTAACGAGTTTGTGGATGCTGAAAAGCCTTGGGAATTAGCGAAAGATCCTAATGCCACGCAAGCACTTCAGCGCGTTTCTTCCATTGCTCTTGAGGGATTCCGTCTGCTCACGCTCTACCTTAAGCCCGTACTGCCTGCTACAGCGGAACGTGTGGAAGAGTTTTTAGCCATTGCTCCTCAAACCTGGGCAGATGTCAATCGCCATCTGCGTGCTGATCAACCCATCCGCCCGTTCAAACACCTCATGCAACGTGTTGACATGGAAAAGCAACTTAACGTGTTAGTCCCTGATGTTGCCCCAGAACCCATCAAACCGGTTGCGCCAGGCCACGAACCGATTGCACCCGAATGCACCATTGACGACTTTTCTAAATTGGATTTACGCATCGCCAAAGTGGTGAAATGCAATAAAGTGGAAGGGTCAACCAAACTGCTACAGTTCTCTCTCGATCTGGGTGAAGGGCGTTTGCGCAATGTCTTCTCTGGCATTCAGTCCGCTTATGCAGAACCAGAAAAGCTCGAAGGTCGTCTCGTCGTGATGATTGCCAATTTAGCGCCTCGCAAAATGCGTTTTGGCATTTCCGAAGGCATGATCTTGTCGGCCTCTGACGCGGAAGACAAATCTCTCGGACTGTTCTTACTCGAGCCCGACTCGGGCGCCATCCCTGGGATGAGAATCCGTTAATCCATCCGTTGGCGGAGAGAAATCCAAGCTTCGTCTCCGCCTAAACTCTTCTGAGAGAGGCACTCTCCATATGGGGCGTGCCTTTTTCCTTGATTTCTTTGTCTCTTGATAACCCCATGAAACTCAAAGACGCAACCTGTGAATTTCTCCGTCACCTGCCTATAGCTCGATTTCAACCTGTCCTGATCGAGGCTTTGCGTGGGTATTCTCGTCGAAAATTAAGCCGAGACATCTCCGCGGGTCTCACCGTAGGGATGGTAGCCATCCCTCTCGCAATGGCCTTTGGTATTGCCTCAGGCGTCCCTCCTGAAGCTGGTCTTTACACCGCTATTATTGCGGGTTTTCTCATTTCCCTTTTAGGTGGCTGCCGCGTACAGATTGGAGGCCCTGCTGGGGCTTTTGTGGTGATCATCTACGGCATCATCCAGCAATACGGGCTTGCCAATCTCTTAATCGCCACGATGGGTTCTGGCATCCTGCTTTTTTTGATGGGCTTTTTTAAGCTTGGAGGCCTCATAAAATTCATTCCTGTCTCGATTGTTATCGGCTTTACCAACGGTATTGCGGTGATGATTGGTCTCCAGCAAATTAAGGACTTTTTAGGGCTCACCATCGAAAAAGTTCCGGCCGACTTTTTTGGCCAACTCCACGCTATCGCCACCCACATACAAACGTTTAACCCTTGGGCTTTTGGCATCGCGCTGACGGGTTTCCTGATTGTGAAGTTCTGGCCTAAAGGCTATCAAATGAACGGTCCTCAATGGCGCCGTTGGCTTGCTCACTTACCCGGGACGGTTGTCGTGTTGGCCTTCTCGACCATCCTGGTGAGCCTCTTCCCCATTCCTGTTGAAACGATTGGCTCCAAGTTTGGCGGCATTCCCCAAACCTTGCCTTCGTTTGCTTTACCTGACTTTAATTGGGAAACAGCTAAGCAGCTCATTGGTCCTATGCTAACGCTAGCTGTTTTAGGCTCTATCGAGAGTCTCCTTTGTGCTCGCGTCGCAGATACGATGACCGATGATCGTCACAATCCCAACCAAGAATTAATGGGGCAAGGGATTGCCAACTTCGTTGTGCCATTTTTCGGTGGCATCCCAGCAACGGGTACCATCGCTCGTACGGTCACCAACATCAAATCGGGTGCCTACTCGCCAATCGCAGGCATTGTTCATGCGGTAAGTCTTTTGGTGGTAATTCTGGTTGCTGCCCCACTTGCGAGCAATATTCCACTGTGCGCATTATCTGCCATTTTGGTTTTTGTGGCTTGGAACATGGGGAATTGGAAGATTTTCCTCAACCTCAATCACATGTCGGTGTCCCATGCTCTCACCCTTTTGATCACTTTCTTCTTGACCGTGATCTTTGACCTCACTGTCGCAGTGCAAGTGGGTTTAGTCTTTGCTTGTTTGTCTTTCTTGGTGAGAATGAACACACTGACCGCCTTAGATCCCATCACGTTGCCTTTTGACATGCCAGAAAAAGTGGAAGCTTGGCATATTCGTGGTGCGCTCTTTTTCGGTTCGATTTCCAAGTTGGAATACCTCACTGACCCTCAACGTCTCAAGCAAGCGGACGCCGCGCGTATTGTGATACTGGACTTCACAGATCTGCTCAACATTGACAACTCAGCCTTAGATCAGATTGAGCTCTTTAAACGCACTCTCATGCGTTACAAGCACTCGCTGATTATTGCTGGGGCCTCTGGCTACACACTCAAACAGTTGACGCGAGCGGGGCTCTTGGACGACATGAAGGGCAATATCGTGCCCAATATGGAGTTTGCACTCGCACGTGCCCGTCAGCTATTAGCTCAGACGCCTTAATAGGTCCTATCCAATGTAAAACGCGTGCTCATCAGCACGCGTTTTACATTAACGTCAGCTCAGGACGCGACAAATAAATCGGAGAAAAAGCCTGGGTTTGATGAATTTGAATAAGCCCCTCTTTAGCTAGCTCAAGCATGGCTAAAAACCATACGGCCGTCTCATACTTATCTTGGGGGTTCATTAATAAACTTGAAAAAAGGAGCGACTCATTTTTTTGCAGTCGAGACAAAATTTGAGTCATGTGCTCTCTGATTGAGAGCTCCTCTCGACTGACACGATGATGCACATACAATGCGAGTCGAGACTTTAACCCCTGCATAACTTCACTCAACTCACTCGGCGTCACATCGGGATAACGAAGTTGCTCCTTGGGTAGCTCTACATGGCTGAGCCAAAAATCGCGTCCTTCTCTGGGCAGATTGCCAAGTCGTTGAGCGAGTATGCGTATTTTTTCATATTCGACCAAACGTCGCATAAGCTCAGCACGAGGATCCTCGGGCTCTTGCCCTTCGGGCGTTGGGGCTTTTGGCAACATCAGTCGACTTTTGATTTGCATGAGAGTCGCCGCCATCACTAAATAGGCAGCAGCCAACTCCAAGTTACTCTCACGAACCATCTCCACGTAGCGTATATATTGATCGGTGAGACGAGCCATGGGGATATCCATGACATCAAACTTTTGCTTACGGATGAGATAGAGCAAAAAATCTAATGGCCCCTCAAAACTTTCCAAAAAGACCCGTAACGCCTCAGGAGGCACATAGAGCTCCGATGGACAATTTTGCAGAGGTTCCCCATAAAGTCGAGCAAACACCTCATCCTGAGCTTGGTTGAGGAGATTCACATCAGTCGGAGCAACACGATCCTCAGTCATCTGCACCTTCTCAGTACACAGAAGCCCTCAAGTTTTCACTTGAGGGCTTCACGAATTAACCAGTTAGTGCCTCAAGGCACGTTCGTTCGTTTAACGAGGGTTGTACATGAAGCCACGTACAGCCTCTTCTAAATGCTCAGGTCGGGTATTTTGTGCCAAACCATGCTTGTAGGCATATTCAGCCACTTCAACACCGATCTTCACAGACACCTCGCGAACCATACTCAAAGAGGGATAGAGCGAGCCTTGGGCCAAGTCGTCATCACTCACCATCGCCGCTAATTCGCGAGCTGCAGTTAAGAACATACCCGTAGGCATCCACTTCGCTTTGGCAAATACCGCACCCAAGCCCAAGCCAGGGAAGACATAAGAGTTATTACCTTGGCGTGGCACAAAATGTTTACCGCATGCATCCACTGGAGCAAAAGGCGAACCCGAGGCAAAAAGAGCGCGACCGTTAGTCCCTTCATAAGCTTGCTGAGCAGTACATTCAGCACGAGACGTTGGATTCGATAACGCAAAAATAATAGGACGTTCATTCAAGGCCGACATTTCAGCCAACACCTCTTGATTAAAGGTATTGGGCTGAGCAGACACACCAATGATGCCCGTTGGCTTATACGCACGAACAGCTTCTAGGAACGTCTTTGCATTGGGGATGTCATGGGCAAACGGCACTTTGTTGGGGGCTAATTTATCACCACGCGTAGAAGTGCACAGGCCTTTGGAGTCAAAGAGGGCACAGTGCTTCAACGCTTCTTCGCGAGTCATCCCTTCATCAACCATAGCGTCCACAAGGAGTTCTGCAATCCCAGTAGCCGCTTCACCAGCACCCATAAAGAGGAAGCGTTGTTCAGCCAAGGGTTTCTTGGTTACGCGCAAAGCGGTATACACACCCGCCAACGCCACAGCAGCCGTGCCTTGAATGTCATCGTTAAAGCAAAGTGTGTTTTCGCGATATTTAGCCAATAAGGGGAAAGCGTTAGCGTTCCCAAAGTCCTCAAATTGAACCAGTACATGAGGCCAACGGGCAACCACAGCCTTCATGAACTCATCAACGAACTCAAAATACTCGTCACCCGTGACTCGGGGTTGACGCAACCCAAGATAAAGCGGATCGTCTAAATAGGCTTGCGTGTTCGTGCCAACGTCCAACACGACAGGCAACGTCTTGTTGGGGTCAATACCTGCACACGCAGTGTAAAGCGAGAGTTTCCCACAAGGGATTCCCATCCCATTGATACCCAAGTCACCAAGGCCAAGAATACGCTGGCCGTCAGTCACCACAATGACGTCCACTTCTTGATTAGGCAAGCGATTGATAATCTCCGCCACATGCCCCTTATCTTTGATAGAAAGGAAGGCCCCACGCGGGTGCATCAAAATATGAGAGAACTTCTGGCAGACTTCACCCACAGTTGGCGTGTAAACGATGGGCATAAACTCATCGGTATGCTCAACCAGTAGCTTGTAGAAAAGATCTTGATCGGTGGCCAATAGATTTTCTAGCATCAAATACTTATCTAGAGGCTTTTCAAAGCGGGCCAGCAACGTGCGCATACGCTCCATCTGTGTCTGGCGTGGCTCAACGACTGGGGGCAGCATGCCACGAAGTCCAAGTCGATTGCGTTCCTCATCGTTAAATGAGGTACCGTGATTTAGGCGATGGTTCTCTAACACTGATACGCCTTGCGCTTGATCAAACTGATTCATAGATCCTTCTTTTATAAAAACTCCGCGGGGTACAAAATTGTCCGGGCAGTTAAAAAAAGCGAGAGGCGTTAACACATGTCGCTAACACCTCGGGGAAAAATTCTATCAAAGTTTAGAACTCAAAGGCACTATAAACGCTCAAGTATCTTTGAGCATTCCTGTGCCTCGAGCCTTATGCTCATCAACGATTAATTGCTTTCAGGCGCGATTTTGCAGACTTAGCAGCCTCACTCTTTGGATACAATTTGATGATTTTGTTAAAAGTTGACGACGCAGCTCGCACGTTACCTAACGAGGCCTGGGCTGAGCCAACACTCAGCATTGCATCAGGCACTCGAGAATTATTTGGGAACTCACGAATCAATTGGTTCTGTAAATAAATGGTGTTCTTGTAGTCTTCAAGAGCAAAACTACTCGCTGCTTGCCAATACAGTGCATCAGCACGATAGGGTGACTGCGTCCATGTGCGATTAAAATCACTAAAGAGCTTATAAGCTTGTTTGTAATTTTGCTGAGCTAAAGCATCATTGGCCGCATCATACGCATTTTTTTCTTCAGGTTGCACAGTCACTTTAAGCCCATCGATTTCCACTTCTTGGGGCTCAAATTTTCCCAGACGTTTGTCAACATCTTGAAAGAGGTCGCGACTGGATTTTTGCTCTTTTTGCAACGCATTCGTCAACTCTTCGATCCGCCCTGTAAGACGACGATTTTGTTCTTGCAGATCACTTACATGATTAGCAAAATTCAGCTGTGCCTGCTGTTGGATATCGAGTTGCTGCTGTAGATCTTTGACTTGCTCGCGAAGATCAAGAATCGCACGACGTGCTTCATCGTCCGCAAAAGCATATGCTTGCCCTACAAGTAAGCCAGCTAACGTGGCGCCCAGCATCATCTGCATTTTCAGCTTAACCATTCGATTTCCCTTTATCCTTGACTCTAATAACCACCATAAAAAAAGACGACAGTAACACTCTCTCTTGAAGATAGCGCCACCGTCGCCTTTAGCGTTTGACTATCCTTTTGCAGGATTAGCGAACTTGGCCATTGATAACAGCGGCAGGATAGACGATATCCGCACGACGGTTCTGAGCCCAAGCTTCTTCGCTATGACCAGTCGCCACCGGTTTTTCTTTACCGTAGGAAACCGCTTCAATGTTCTGAGAAGGAACACCCAACAGCTGCAAACGCTGCTTCACAGCTTCTGAACGCTTCTGACCCAAAGCGAGGTTGTATTCGCGGCCACCACGTTCGTCCGTATTCCCCTGAATCTGGATCTTCACATCAGGATGAGCGTTCAAGAACTGAGCGTGCGCCTGAACAGCAGGCATGTACTTCTGTTCGACATCATAAGAATCGAAACCGAAGTAAATCGAACGAGTCGAAAGAGGATTCGAGGGATCAGCAAACGGATTGTCAATACCGTTGCCACCGGCCGTCGCAGCGCCTTCCTGGCCAGCTAACGTGCCAGCCTTGTTGGCATCGTCAAGCGAAACGCTTGAGCAACCGCTTAATAACACAGCCAAAGCCAGAGCAGAAGCTCCTACTTTCCACGAAAAAGACATGATGGAATAACTCCTAGTGTTTTGGCTTTTGAGGCGAATCACACTCGCCCATAAACAAGCCAATCTTTTTTGTTTTCGATAGCGCCCTTATTGGGTTCACTCAAGTATCTTGGGCGCTATCACCATGTAAACAAGATACCCTGAATTATTTCAATATGGGTCCCCAGCTGGGCTCGCGGATGTTACCCTCGCCCGTGATTCGCGTCGACAAATGGCCATCAATTGAGGCTGTTCCAAGAACACCCCGACCATTTTCTTGCGTTGCATACACAATGTAACGCCCGTTTGGTGCGAAAGACGGAGACTCATCGTTACTGGTTTTAGTCACTAACGTTGACCGTCCAGTCTGCAGATCCATGACGGCCGCTCGGAACTGGCGGTCGACACGCGAAATATACGACAAATAACAGCCGTCTGCACTAATATCAGGGCTAATTGCGTAGCTAGAACCAAACGTCACTCGCTCAACATTGTCGCTGGTCAAAGACTTTCGATAAATCTGAGGAGAACCGCCACGATCACTGGTGAAATAGAGATATTGGCCATCCTTTGAGAAGGTGGGTTCGGTATCAATACCGTAGCTATGCGTAACGCGACGTAGCCCCGTTCCGTCCAAATTAATCATATAGACTTGCGTCAAACCATCTCGAGACAAAGCCACCGCTAACTCTTGGCCCGTACTTGAAAAAGCAGGGGCAGAGTTATTACCCGAAAACGACGCTACAATGCGACGATGTCCTGAGGCCAAGTCTTGGACGAACACAATGGGTTTTTTCCGTTCAAAACTCACATATGCAATCCGCATACCGTCGGGTGACCAGACTGGAGAAATGATCGGTTCAGATGACTTAAATACCACTTTTTGGTTAAGTCCATCCGATTCGGCCACCACCAACTGATAACTGCGCGCCCCGGTTTGCGAGACATACAGCAATTGTGAGGCAAAAAACGGCCCTTCCCCAGTAATCTTGGAGTAAATACGGTCCGCTATTTTATGTGCAATCATGCGCAAAGAAGCTTCATTTGTTGTCTCAGCATACGTATCGAGCAAATTACCCGAAATGGTGTCGTGCAAATAGTACTGGACATTCCAAGTACCATTGGCCTGTCGAGTCATCGTACCGACAACAAGAGCATTCGCACCAGATTGTGCCCACTGGGCAAGATTGGACGGCTTGGCCAATTCCTCGGCACCAACACTGGGTCCGTTGGTCACAAGGCGAAATACCCCAGAGCGTTCGAGATCAGCCCCGACCACCTGAGCACACTGCACCACAGAGTCCCCGCTTCCTATAAAAGGCAGGATGGCGATAGGAAACTGGTTAGCACCTACCCCAGTAATCGACACATTCAGCTGTGCCCAAGCAGGCGTCGTCGCAGCTAAAGACATTAATCCTGTCGCAGCGAGCAATTGACGACGCTTAATATTGATATTGTTCACGCAAAACTCCTTCAGCCATTCGTTATGCGAGTTCAGTCATTAGTAGTGTTTCACTTTAGTACAAAGGGAGCCACGATGTGCTCCCTTTTAAGTTGCTATTTTGAAAAAAATAGCTACGAAATTTCCCACAAGACTTGCGTCTTCAAGGAGGTGTTAATGACGGAAATGGCGTTCGCCGGTGAATACCATCACGATTCCTCGTTCGTCCGCAGCGGCGATCACTTCCTCATCGCGAATAGAGCCGCCAGGCTGAATGACTGCTGTCGCCCCCGCATCAACGACCACATCTAACCCGTCACGGAAGGGGAAGAAGGCGTCTGATGCCGCCACACTTCCCTCAAGGGACAACCCTGATTCCTCGGCTTTAATCGCTGCAATTCTAGCGCTATCCACACGACTCATCTGTCCAGCACCAACCCCAAGCGTCATGCCCCCCTTGGCATAAACGATGGTGTTGGACTTGACAAATCGAGCCACATTCCAAGCAAACATCATATCGGCTATCTGCTCAGAGGTAGGTTGACGTTTCGTCACAACACGAAGGTCATTTTCCGAACATAACTGTAAATCAGGCGTCTGCACAAGAATGCCACCGCCGACACGTTTGAAGTCATAGTCATTGTGGGCTTGACCCGAAGACACAACCAATAAGCGTAGATTCTTCTTGGCTTCGAAAATACGTCTCGCCTCTTCCGTAAAGGCTGGAGCAATAATCACTTCGGCAAACTGCTGTACAACATGCTGTGCACATTCAGCCGTCACTTCACGATTGAAAGCAATAATGCCACCAAAGGCGGATTTACTGTCGGTCAAGAAAGCCTTCTGGTAGGCTTCTGCCGCATCCACTCCAATACCGACTCCACAGGGATTGGCGTGTTTAATAATCACACACGCAGGTGAAGCAAACGAGCGGACACACTCCCAAGCGGCATCACTATCGGCAATATTGTTGTATGACAACTCCTTGCCATGCAGCTGTTCGTAGCCTGCCAACAAACCCGGAGCAACAGAGACTTCTCGATAAAAAGCGGCGCTTTGATGGGGATTTTCACCATAGCGCATATCCTGCACTTTGACCCACTGTCTGGTCAACACATCAGGGTACGCTTTCTGGGAACCGTCGTCCGACAGACGGGTCAAATAGTTCGTGATCATCCCGTCGTAACGCGCCGTATGAGCAAACACTTTTTTCGCTAATGACAAACGCGTTGAGGCACTCACTTCCCCTTGAGTCTGAATTTCCTCAATAATTTTCGGATAATCCGTGGGATCCACAACCACCGTGACCGATTCGTGATTCTTAGCTGCCGCTCGAATCATGGTCGGGCCACCAATATCAATATTTTCGATGGCCTCTTCAAAAGAGCAATCGGGTTTCGCGATCGTTTGTTCAAAGGGATAGAGATTGACACAGATGATGTCGATAGGATCGATATGGTGCTCAGCTAAAGCAGCCATATGAGAGGGGTCTGGGCGACGGGCTAAAATACCGGCATGGATTTTAGGATTGAGCGTTTTCACGCGTCCGTCAAGCATTTCAGGGAAGCCAGTGTAGTCGGCCACTTCTTGGCAATCTACCCCTTCCTGCTTGAGCAACTTCGCGGTTCCACCCGTACTGAGGATGTGATATCCCAGGCCTTGCAACGCTTTAGCGAAGGGAACCACGCCAGCCTTATCAGAGACGCTTATGAGAGCTTGTTTTTTCATAGGGCATTTCCTTTTAAAAACTCACTCCTTAATCAACCCGTAGATTAAGAGTTTCTTTCGGAGTGTATTTCGGTTAATTCCTAACAAACGGGCAGCCTTACACTGATTTTGATGACACCGTTGCATCACATAATCTAACAATGGTCGTTCAACAGCATTCATGACCAAAGGATGCAATGGGTGTGGCTGGGCACCATTGAGCTGCTCAAAATACTGATTGAGTTGCCGAACAACGGCAATCTCAAGGCGTTCTTCTTCTATCGGCGACAAATTGGAATCTTCGGGTATGGCGTCGTGCATGGGATCTATCGTTTGGGGGCTATTCATTAACAACATCCTTTACACAATCGTTATTCTGATAAAGATAGGGAATTGAAAAGAGCCTCAACATGTTCCATCATCTTATCAGCCTGCGTTTCGTGATTAAGTTCTTCAAGTTTCTCCTGAATGCCACGGTAAGGAGCCAAATAATGATTCAGATGCTTGCGGAACGTTCTAACTCCTCGATCTTGCCCATAGTAGTCAAAATGTCGTCCCATGTGTTCCAAAACCACCTTGCATCGCTCACGACTTGTTGGCACAACCTGAGCCCCTGTTTTAGGAAGGTACCCTAGTGCTTCTGCCACCTCTGAGAAAATCCAGGGATTCCCATACGAAGCTCTCCCAATCATGACGCCATCAGCGCCCGTGTATTCAATAACCGCCTTGGCCTTCTTGCCAGATGTGATATCGCCGTTGGCAATCACTGGAATATGTACAGCTTGTTTGACCTCAGCAATGGTGTCGTACTCAGCCTCACCACGAAAAGCATCTTCACGCGTCCGTCCATGCACAGTCAACATTTGGACACCTTCGTCTTGGGCGATCTGAGCAATACGAACAGCGTTTTTATGTTCTCGATCCCACCCCGTGCGTATTTTTAGGGTCACTGGCACATCCACGGCCGACACTACAGTCGACAGAATGCGAGCCACTAAGCCCTCATCCTTCATCAAAGCGCTGCCACAAGCGGTTTGTAAAACTTTTTTGGCAGGGCAACCCATGTTGATATCCACCACTTGAGCCCCTGAATCCACCGCATACCGAGCAGAATCTGCCATATAGTGAGGGTCTGCACCAAGGAGTTGTACTACGCGCAATCCCTTTTCTCGGCTATCAGCCCAACGTGTAGAACTTTTCCGACTGGTACGCAATTCCGGTTTACTCGAGGTCATTTCCCCCACGGCATAGCCAGCTCCTAACAGGCGACATATCTCTCGGAAAGGGAGATCAGACATCCCTGCCATAGGAGCGAGCATGATAGGAACTTCAACAGTATAGCGTCCAAGTTGCACAAGCTTTTGCCTCGGAAAAAGCGGGGTCACGGAATACCCCGGAAAATTTGCCCCCTATTTTAAGCGAGACCGTATCCATACGTGCGGAAATAAAGGAAATTATCCTTGATAGAGGTGCTGGACTTTGTGCCATTCATCCAAGTCCCCCACATTAAACCAACGACCTTCGTATACTTCACCCGTGACATTACCTTGATCAACCGCCTGCCAGAGCCAAGGAAATAGTTTTGCTCGCTCAGGAAGTAGTCCTGAAAACAGTGACTCGTGATACACCCCTAAGCTGGAAAAGGTATGGGTTGGGTTCTGATGGCTCACCCGAGCATCCTCCAACAAAGTCATATCGCCACTGCCATGATAGACAGGGTTTGGCACTAGCACGAGATGAGCTAGAGGACCCTCTTTACGTAGTTGACGACCTCGCTGAATCAATCGATCGTAGGGATAATCTGTCACAATGTCTCCAGCCACCACAAGAAAGGCTTCGTCGTCACCGTGCAATAAAGGCATGGCCTTAACAATACCCCCTAACGTCTCGAGAGCCTCCTGAGCCGAGGTTCCCTCTCTTGAATAACTCAGGCGGACTCCCCATTGGGACCCCGACTTCAAATATCCTTCAATAATGCCTGCCCCGTAGGCTACATTGAGCACAATATCGCGAATCCCTGCCTCTCGGAGTTGGAGAATTTGGCGTACCACCATCGGTACACCGCCAACAGGCACTAGGGGTTTTGGCATAATTTGAGTCAAGGGGCGTAATCGTCGACCTTCTCCAGCACACAAAATCAACGCTTTCATGGTCTTCTCGCTTTAGAAGGTATACCCCACTTTTGTTTCTGATCCTTCTAAATCATCCATGAGATGCATTAACGGCGATAACGCAATGTAACGTCTCGAAGCTTGGCGAACATAGTTAACAAAGCGTGGCGTATCCGCGAGATATTTAGGCTTGCCATCTCTATAGTTGAGACGCGCAAAAATGCCCATCACCTTCAAATGGCGTTGAACACCCATAAATTCCATGTCCTGATAAAACACGGAAAAATCCTGAGGAACAGGCACACCTGCCTTTCTGGCCTTCTCCCAATAACGAATAGCCACATCCAAAACGAAAGACTCATTCCAGGACACAAAAGCGTCACGCAGTAAGGAAATGATGTCATAACTGACGGGACCATAAACAGCGTCCTGAAAATCTAACACGGCTAGCCCATCACCAAAGGGCATAATATTTCGGAGCATATAGTCGCGATGAACAAACACACGGTTTTGTTGCAAAATGTTATCTAACAAGGCATCAACAGTCATTTGCCACCATTTCTGTGCTTCGGGCGACCAAGTCTTTTGACGATATTGTTTGACATACCACTCGGGAAATAGCGAGAGTTCACGCTCTAAAAGGGTTCGGCTATATTCCGGCAACACGTTCGGCGAGGAAGCTTTTTGCCACTTCACCAAAATATCCGTAGCCTTATCCATCAATTGAAAAGCATTATCTTCATTGACAATGTTGAGCGCTGTCGACGTCCCGAGATCGTTAACGAGCATGTATTGCTTATCGCTATCGTGTCGAAGCACTTTCGGGACCTCAATTCCGGCCTGTACCATGAGCTGATCAACTTTCAAAAACGCCAAAAAACTCTCTGCCGTCTCTTTGGAAGCATCCATACCAATGTACGTGCTGTCCGCTGTAACAACGCGCCAATACTCGCGAGCACCAGCATCTTCACTGGCCTTTTCAACACGCAAAACCTTCCACCCCAACTGCACACCTTGGAAATGCTGATTTCGCCCAAGGTACGGTCGTTTTTCATAACGCCGTCC
>OGXZ01000479.1_pt1 | contig 23687 bp, 24 predicted proteins | sample 1576431 | NCBI WGS metagenome assembly OGXZ01 (sample SAMEA3541590, study PRJEB24748) | human gut metagenome | biome: human gut; feature: human-associated habitat; material: faeces | place: China | collected 2012
GGCGCCCCAATGAGACGAGCCACACTGTGCTTTTCCATGAACTCACTCATGTCAATACGCACCAGCGCATCCTCGCTGTCAAAGAGGAAGGCCGCCAACGCTTTGGTCAATTCGGTCTTACCAACCCCCGTGGGCCCCAAGAAGAGGAAGCTGCCGTAGGGGCGATTCGGATCGGACAAGCCAGCGCGACTACGCAGAATCGTTTCACTCACGCGACGCACCGCTTCGTCTTGACCGACCACGCGCTTGCTTAACGCCTCACCAATGCGTAAGAGCTTCTGGCGTTCCCCTTCCATCATCTTGGACACGGGAATACCCGTCGCACGACTCACCACTTCAGCGATTTCTTCCGTATCGACAGCCGTACGCAATAACGTGGGGCGACGCCCTTCGGCTTCGAGCTGTTCAGCAGTCTTGAGTTTTTCTTCCAGTTTCGGCAACACGGAGTACTGCAATTCAGCGAGTTTTTCGTATTGCGCACTGCGACGATACTCATCCATCTGGCGACGCACTTGATCGATCTCATCACGCACCGACTTGGCACCCAACGCTTCACTCTTTTCCTTCTTCCAAACTTCTTCCAAGTCCGCATACTCTTTTTGAAGCTTTTCGATTTCTTCTTCGAGCAACTGTAAGCGTTTCTTAGAAGCGTCGTCGGTTTCTTTTTTCACCGCTTCACGTTCAATCTTTAATTGAATTAAACGGCGATCGAGCTTATCGAGGGCCTCAGGCTTGCTGTCAATTTCCATCTTCACACGGGCCGCCGCTTCGTCGATCAAGTCAATGGCCTTGTCCGGCAAGAAGCGATCGGTGATGTATCGATGCGAGAGCTCAGCGGCTGCCACAATGGCAGGGTCCGTGATCTCTACCCCATGGTGCGCTTCATAGCGCTCTTTTAGACCACGCAGGATAGCAATCGTGTCTTCCACACTGGGTTCATCAATCATGACCTTTTGGAAACGACGTTCAAGCGCAGCGTCTTTTTCAACGTACTTGCGGTATTCGTCAAGCGTCGTCGCACCGATGACATGTAGTTCACCACGAGAGAGCGCGGGCTTGAGCATATTGCCGGCATCCATGCTACCCTCAGTCTTGCCAGCGCCCACCACGGTGTGCAATTCATCAATAAACAAAATGATGTTGCCGTTGGCAGCAGTGACTTCTTTGAGAAGCTTCTTGAGACGCTCTTCAAACTCACCACGGTACTTCGCACCCGCGATCAGACCTGCCATATCCAGCGACAACACACGTTTGCCACGCAAGCTATCGGGCACTTCGTTGTTGACAATACGTTGTGCCAAACCTTCTACAACAGCGGTCTTACCCGTACCTGGTTCACCAATCAACACGGGGTTATTCTTCGAGCGACGCTGCAGAATCTGCATCGTGCGACGAATTTCGTCATCACGACCAATCACCGGATCCAACTTGCCTTGACGAGCGCGTTCAGTCAAATCCACCGTGTATTTTTTCAATGCTTCGCGTTGCTGCTCCGCATCGGCGTTATCCGCCGTGTCACCACCACGCACAGCGCTAATGGCGGCTTGCATAGCGGCTTTGGTCAATCCCGCCTTACGAGCCAATTCACCCGCACTGCTTTTATCTTCCGTGAGCGCTAAGAGCAACATTTCGGTAGAGATGTATGCGTCCTTGCTCTTCATGGCTTCTTTTTCCGTGAGGTTGAGCAAGTTGAGCGTATCACGCGAAATCTGAATCTCCCCACCGGTACCCGAGACCTTGGGCAAACGCTCAATGGCCGCATCGAGTTCTTTACGTAAAAGGGGAACATTCACACTTGCCTGTTCCAAAAGGCTCTTGGTGGATCCCGTTTCATCGTCGATCAACGCCTTGAGCACGTGGACAGGTTCAATAAACTGATTGTCGTTCGCGAGGGCAAGCGATTGGGCTTCACCCAACGCTTCTTGGAATTTAGTCGTCATCTTGTCTTGACGCATATTTGGTCCTCCAGCACCTGCGCTTCTGTTCAGCTGAAGGGAGAAGCAAGGCGCTTTATTTATCACTTAGTGGATATATGGGGACTACCAAGATGATTTCAACCCTGAAGTTGCTACAAAGTTTGTCTGAAAAATAAAAAAAGCCACCAGCATGCTGCCGATGGCTTAAAGAAAAAACGTGCGACTACAGAAAACGCTTCAAGAGGTGATATCCACACCACGTGGCAAAGAGCGTACCGCCAATGTGAAGCCCCAAGTGGCCAAAGGCATGCAACCATTGTTCATGCATAAAATACTTGAGACTTTCTGCTGACAAGGTTGAAAGCGTGCTGAGTCCACCTAAAAACCCGGTGACCACAAAGAGGCGAACACTCGGGTTGATCGAAGGATGAGCGGTAAACCAAGCAAGCGCCAATCCGATAAGAAACCCCGCCATAAGATTCGCGGACAAGGTACCCAACGGAATCCACATCGGCTTGGCATTGAGCCAATAAGAGAGTCCCCAGCGTATACAAGCACCAATCGCAGCGCCCGAGCTGACCGCTAAAACCACCAACCAAAGTGGACCATCACGCGTCATCGTTGTTCTCCTTGACTGACTATGGTTTGAGCTGACGGATCAAACCTGACTTTAAGGAGGGGATTTTACTCCCATCGACGCTTTGCTTCATCATCACTGTCGCGTGCTTCTACCCAACGTTCACCGTTAGGTGTCGTTTCCTTTTTCCAGAAAGGCGCTTCGGTTTTGAGCCAGTCCATGATGTACTCGCACGCTTCAAACGCCTCGCGGCGGTGCGCCGAGGACACCACCACCAACACAATCTGATCGCCCACTTTGAGCGGACCCACTCGATGAATCACGGTTACCGCCTCGAGTCTCCAGCGCTCACAGGCTTGATCGACGATTTGGCGAAGCGCTTTTTCGGTCATGCCTGGATAGTGTTCAAGCTCCATCGCGTAGACGGTCTGCCCATCGTTGGCACCGCGCACCACCCCTAAGAAAGACACCACGGCCCCGGCTTCACCTTTTTGACTCAGGCGTGCCACTTCCTGCTCAACGGAAAAATCCTCATGTCCAATGCGAATCGCCACCTCGGTCATGTTAACCCCCTGTGACAGGTGGGAAAAAGGCGACGATATCCCCGTCTTTTAACGTTTTCTCCGGTCCTGCCATGTCTTGATTGACGGCCGCGCGTAGGCGCTTCGTGTTAGCTAAAGCCGTCGCCGAGGGTTCACCTCGAGTCATCAAAAAGGTTCTCAACGCGCCCACCGTATTGACGTCGTCGGGCAACGTCAAGCTTTCTTCAGCCACGCCCATGGCATCACGGAGCAAGGCAAAATACAACACTTTTACTTTCATCACAGACCTCCCAAGTCAGGTATTAAGCAAAAAATTGAGCAAAGGGATAGTAGTTCACGCTATCGCCTCGGCGAATGGTTTCACCAGCAGGAATATCGACCAAACCATCCGCCCAGGCGCAAGAGGAGAGCACTTGGGAGTTTTGGTTGGGATACAAATCCACACCACCGTTGGCATTACGGCGCACACGCACAAACTCCTGTCGATCGCCAGGGCGAGTCCAATCGAAATCGGCTCGGATACTGAGTGGCTTGATATCGATATCGGTAAGCCCCATGCAGCGAAGCAAGTACGGACGAGCCATCATTAAGAAAACGACAAATCCGGCCACGGGATTACCTGGACAGCCAATAAAGGGAACACCCTCGACTTGTCCAAACGCCAGCGGTTTACCGGGTTTCAAGCGAACGCGCCACAGATTGATTTCGCCTAAGCGCTCCACCGCGTTCTTAATGTGGTCCTCTTCACCCACGGACATGCCACCCGTGGTTAGGATCACGTCAGCACTTTGCGTGGCTTTTTTAAAGGCACTGATGGTCGCCTCTAGCGTATCGGGTACACTACCCAAATCCACGGCCTCACACCCCAAGGTCTGCAGGAGACTGCGAACCATAAAACGGTTGGAGTTATAAATCCCTCCGGGTGGTAAGGGTTCGCCAGGCTGCACTAATTCGTTGCCCGAAAAGAAAATCCCGACTCGCAGACGGCGATACACCTGCACATACGCTCGCCCGATGGATGCGAGCATACCGATCACGGCCGGGGTTAAGCGTGCCCCTTTTTTGACCACCACACTGCCTTGCTCTACATCAGACCCACGGCGCCGTACCCAGGACCCTTCATGAGGCGCTTGGGTAAAGACGGCCACGCCGCCCTCAATCGTCACCTCTTCCTGAGGAATGACGGTATCCGCACCTTCAGGCAAGGGAGCGCCAGTAAAAATCCGAGCGACTCCTCCTCGGTCTAAACGACGCCCCACAGCGCCCGCGGGAATGCGATCAACCACAGGCAAACGTACAGGGTTCGACTCACTTGCCCCTTGAAGATCCGCTTGATGAACCGCGTAACCATCCATCTGAGAGTTGTCCCATCCTGGCACGGCAATCGGACTCACCACATCTTCGGCTAAAACCCGATGGCTTGAATACAGCAAAGGAATGGTTTCCGTGTTTCCAATGGGCTCCGCCTTCTCTAGCAGGCGAGCAAGAGCTTCCGCATAAGTAATCATTTGAACTGCACAATAAAATTAGCGACCGCTTCAGGATCATTGATATTGAGTACCGTAGGGGGATCGACGAGATCAGTACGATCCGTGGCCACCGCGACCACCTCTGGTTGAGTCAGGTATAACGGATCGGCCTCTTTCGTACATTCCGCTCGGAGTACCTCAATTTTAGGGAATTGACCTTCATTTTTAAACCCCTCCACCAGAACGATATCTGCCTCATCAAAGTGGGAGAGGAGATTCTCAATGGGCTCGGGGGCGGGGGTCGCGGTTTGCATAAACCAACGTTCGGGTGTTCGTAAGATGACTTGCGAGGCCCCGCTTTCACGGTAGCGCCAGGTGTCTTTTCCCGGTTGATCCATGTCGACGTGATGATGGGCGTCTTTGAGTGCGGCCACCTTAAAACCACGCCGCGACAGCAAAGCTGTCACGGCGGTGGCTAACGTGGTTTTTCCTGAGCCCGACCATCCCACAAAGCCAAAGACTTTAGGTGGCATAGCGTCACAGCTCCTTTTGTCTCGTCCTTTACTTCTCCGAAACAATGCGATCGATTTCTTCACGAATCACATTAATGTCCGCAGGAAGCGTTTTTTTCTTAAGGGGACGTTGGTAAATATCCTGGAACGCTTCGGGCAGCTCCACGGTGCTACCGGTGGCAAACTTCACCATCGGGGCAAATTTCACAGGACTCACCGTTTCGGCACACAGGGTTTTCACACCCACGGGGTGCATGTACACACCGCAAAAGAGCGTATCGGCCGTGTGTGGATCCACGTACGTGTTGTATTCCACATGCATCCACTCCATCATCTCCAGGCGGTTGGGATGGCTTGAGGTACCGCAAATAACGCCACTTAAGCGCAGTTTCTGGAACTCTTCTTTCGTGAGTTCAAATTCGCCCTTTTCTTCCAAATCGGTCATCAATGTGCGAACGCGTTCGGCATCGCGACCGAGCAACTCAAAGAGGAAACGCTCGAAATTGGCCGCTCGTGAAATGTCCGCCGAGGGCGATGAGGTTTGAATGGTTTCGCTCGAGGGCTTCGGATGATACTTACCGGTGCGGAAGAACGCGTCCATGGCATCGTTTTCATTGGTGCTTAAAATAAGGCGCATAATCGGCAAGCCCATACGACGTGCTACCCAAGCGGCAAAGGCATTACCGAAGTTGCCACACGGGACCACAAACACGATCTCTTCTCCGCAGTGACGAATCGCTTCCAGGTAGGCATGGAAGTAATAGACAATCTGCAGCAGAATACGTCCCCAAAGCACCGAATTAATGCTCGACAAACTGCGTGCTTTGGACCAGGTCCGATCTTTGAGCAATTCGTTGACGATGTCTTGGCAGTTGTCAAACGTTCCGTCGATTTCCAAGTTATAGACGTTGGGCGCTTGACACGAATAAAGCTGAGCCGCTTGAAACTCGCTCATGCGACCTTTCGGAGAGAGCAGAATTAATTTCACCCCGTCTTTATTGGCAAAGGCCGTTTCGGCGGCGCAACCCATATCGCCTGTACTCGCGCCGAGCAAATTGAGTGTTTCGTCTTTAGGACGCTCGTCAAAAAGTCGAGAGAGAAACTGCAAAGCAATATCGTCAAACGCAAGCGAAGGCCCGTTCGAGAGTTCAAGTAAGCCAATGCCATCATCACCTCGGAGCCACGTCACGGGTGTAACCGCGTCGGAGCGGAACCAATCGCGACGGTGAGGGAAATTCTTCCCTTGATAAGTCTCGTTGACTAAACGCCAAAGCATGTCCATGGGCAACTCGGGGGCAAAAAGATGAATAATCTCGTAAGCCAAGGAGGCATAACTGAGCCCCTTCCATTGACGCAATTGCTCAAGCGTAACCGTCGGATACTGTTCTGGCACATATAGACCATTGTCTGGGGCAAACCCCTCGTGCAGAATCTCTGAAAACGAGTGTGGAGTGTTATCCCCTCGCGTAGACACATAGCGCATAAATAGCTCTCCCTCTGCAAATTCTGTGGTGATAGGACAATCAATCGAGTTGGTGAGTCATGATGATGATCGCCCTCTCTCTGCTAGGTTGTACGATCATAGTACCCGATTTTCTCCCCCTATCCCCCTTACCCAGGTTCAAAAAACATCGAGATCCTTCATTAGGAGGAGTAACCGATGGCTTCACTCTAGATCAAAAGACCATTTTTGAACACTCTCTTCGTGGTAAGGGATTTCCTTAGCCTGGAACACACGCCGTATAATGAATTAAGGATTCCTTGGTTAAATGGCCTTTTTCTGGAGTGTTTCTCATGCCCTTACCCAAAGCCCCAACCGTATTCGGCGACATGCTCAGCGATTTTGGCCCCGAAGCTCACCCTGAGCCCAAACAACCCACTAAACGCCGCGTGAAAAAAGCCCCCGAAGCCACCACCGAAACACCTAAAGTCGAGGAAAAAGCAAAGGTAACGGCAAAGAAAATGGTAACTTCAAAGGCAAAAAACGATGCTTCCAAACGTCGTGCCACGCCTTCAAGCAAAGCGAAGAAAACAACCCAAAACACGACTCGAGCGGCCTCAAACGCACCTGAGCAACTCGCTTTGACGCCTCCAGAAGCGCCCGCCAAAACCAGTCAAGCCACTAGCGTCTACCTGACGCCAGAGGTTGCAAGCGTGAGCGCTTCAGTGCCCTCTGAGAGTGGCACAGCCGACAAGACGCCGAGCGCCACCCCCAGCGATGACACACTCAACGAAGATCTGTTGCGCACACCGAAAAAGGCCAGCGTACGTTTAACCCGTCACCTCACGGTGGCTCAGTCTAACGTTAAGCGCCTCTATGTGCTGGACACGAATGTTTTGCTACACGATCCCATTTCGATCTTTCGCTTTCAAGAGCATGACGTCCTGATTCCTATGACCGTCTTAGAAGAGCTTGATAATCACAAAACGGGATTGAGTGACGTGGCCCGAAACGGTCGTAAAGTCAGTCGTTTGCTCGATGAGCTCACGCTCAATGCGCCTCAAGATCTCTCGCAAGGCATTGAACTCTCAAGCACAGGGCAGGCCGATGCACTCGGGAGACTATTTTTTGAAATCCAACCCATGTGTGCCCCTCTTCCCGAAGCGCTACCGATTACCAAAAACGATAACCGCATTTTGGTCACCGCCAAAGCCGCGATGGGGCTCTTCCCAGAGCGCACTATTGTACTGGTGAGCAAAGACATCAACATGCGCCTCAAGGCCACCATGCTGGGGATTCCTGCTGAGGACTATCTCTCTGACAAAATCATTGATGACCAAGACGTCATCTACTCAGGGCACACCGAATTGCCAACCGAGTTCTGGAATCAAATCCAAGATAGCTACCAGAGCGAAAACACCCCCGAGGGGACCATCATTTCCTTTGATTGGCCCGACGCCAAGTATTGGGTTCTCAATGAGTTTTTAACCGTCAGTGGCGACCCCAACTTTATGGCCATGATCACGCAACTAGATGGTCAACACGTGACAGCTCGACTGCTCAAAGACTATCGTCCCCGTAAGCACAATGTCTTTGGGGTGCATGCGCGTAACCCCGAACAAAACATGGCCCTCAACCTGCTGATGGATCCACAAATTGACTTTGTTACGCTCCTAGGGCGCGCTGGCACCGGTAAAACACTGCTAGCCCTGGCTGCGGCACTCGAGCAAACCGTCGGGGGCGACCCAGAAAATCCGAATCTTTATAGTGACATCATCGTGACGCGAGCGACGGTTGCCGTCAAAAGTGAAGACATCGGCTTTTTGCCCGGTTCAGAAACCGAAAAAATGCAGCCTTGGATGGGCGCCATGGATGACAATATCGAAGTGCTCTATGAACTTGCGATCAAAAAACAGAAATGGCGCAAAAACGTAGGGATCGAACTGCTCAAGCAACACATTCAGTCGAAATCCACCGCCTTTATGCGCGGGCGCACGTTCCATAAAAAATTCCTCATTATCGATGAGGCCCAAAACTTGAGTGCCAAGCAGATGAAAACGCTCATCACGCGTGCGGGGCAAGGAACAAAAGTGGTCTGCCTCGGGAATGTCGCACAAATCGATGATCCGTATTTAACAGAAGGAAGCTCAGGGCTCACGTACGTTGTGGATCGCTTCAAGAACTTTGCCCTGGCGGGCACGGTAACGCTCGAGCAAGGGGAGCGCTCGCGATTGGCTGACTATGCAGTGAAAGTGCTCTAGGCTCGACCTTTACACCCAGAAAAAAGCTACTGAAGGCAACACGCTTTTCAGTAGCTTTTTCTTTGGCCTTTTTCGTTGGTCGTTAAACCCAATACGCCCAGATCAAAATGCCTACCATCATAAAGGCAAGGGCAACTTTAGCGGCGGTACCCACCACCATACCAATCCAGGTCGCTACACCAACGCGTCCAGCGTGGAGCAAATCGCGTTTAGCGAGAAATTCCCCCACAAAGGCACCAATAAGCGGAAAGATCAAAATTCCTACCAAGCCACCAACAAAGACGCCTGCGAACGTGCCTAAGACGGAGCCCCAAATCCCTTTAGCACTGGCGCCCGCTTTTTGCGCACCCGCGCTTTGTGCCACCGTATCGACCACCACACCGATAATCGCCAAAATAGCAATCACGATCACGGTTGACCAACCGACAACTTCAAAGTGCCCTGCCCAGGCAATCAGTGCAGCCCCTACAGCAATCAGCGGTAGGCCTGGCAAGGCAGGGACAATGGTCCCCGCCAATCCAGCCACGATCGAGGAGATCGCGCCCATCCAGCAGAGAACGGCAAACCAATCTACGGACAAAAACCAGGTTGAAATGGATTCCCACATGTTATTGAACATCCTTCGGGTGAACGGTGTACCTCGGTCTCCCAACTAGTCAGCTCCGCCCCAATAGCCGTCGTCACCGGACCAGGCTTCAAAGCGCGTGTTGCCACCACGGAAGACCATACGCAAGGTACCAATAGGACCGTTACGCTGCTTAGCAATAATGATTTCGGCGAGATCTTTGTCGGGCGTCTCGGGGTTATAGACGATGTCACGGTAAATAAACATGATCACGTCAGCGTCCTGCTCGATAGCACCAGATTCACGCAAGTCGGACATAATCGGACGCTTGTTGGTACGCTGTTCCAAAGAGCGATTGAGCTGTGAAAGAACGATCACCGGGCAATGCAATTCTTTGGCTAAGGCTTTGAGCCCACGGGAAATTTCCGAGAGCTCAGTCGAGCGATTATCCGCATTGCTACGCCCTGGCATCAACTGGATGTAGTCCACCACAATTAAGCCCAAGGGGCCCGTTTGATTCATCAAGCGACGAGCTCGGCTCGCCAACTCATTGATCATTAAGCCCGGGGTTTCGTCAATGTAGATCGGTTTATCTTCGAGGCGATGCACAGCTTTGGCAAAATTGCTCCACTCTTCGTCAGAGAGCTGCGCTTTACGCAGTTTTTGCGCATCAATGTTGCCCACCGAACTGATGAGACGTTGAGCTAATTGATCCCCCCCCATTTCCAGAGAGAAAATCGCAACGGGTAACTCTTGTCGAATGCCGATATTTTCAGCAATATTGAGTGCAAACGATGTTTTACCCATCGAAGGACGTCCCGCCACGATGATCAAATCACCGCGTTGCAAACCGGCGAGTTCTCTATCGAGGTTGGGGTAGCCCGTTGGCACCCCCGTCACATCGCTACCTTGCTGGTTATTGTAGATATCGATGATCTTATCCGAGACATCGCGCACCAAGGTCGCCATCGATTGGAAGCCACGCTGCCCACGAGAATTGCGTTCATTAATCGCGAGCACCTCGCGTTCGGCTTCGCTCAAAATGTCATTGGTTTCACGCCCTTCTGGATTGAGCGCCGTGGAAACCAATTTGTCGCCAACTGTGATCAACTGACGCAAGACGGACTTGTCATGAACAATTTCGGCATAGCGACGAATATTGGCCGCCGAAGGCGTGTTGTTGACGAGCTCATTGAGATAGGCAAACCCACCCACATCATCTTGTAGCCCAGCATCACTTAAACTTTCAAAAACCGTTAACACGTCAGCGGGCTTGCCACGCTGGACCATATTGGTGATGTGTTCAAAAATCAAACGATGGTCTCGGCGGCAAAAATCCTCTGGACGAACCAAATCAACAATGCTGTCAAGCGCATTGTTATCAATCATCAAGCCTCCCAAGATGGATTGTTCACTTGGGATGCTTTGGGGAGGCAGTCGAACGGCCTCCGCGGGATCCATGGCTGGAAGATCGGTCATAGTGTTACTTCTCTCATCGCGTATGAACTTCTATTGTATCGAGGATTGATCACCATAGCGTTTCCACCATTGCGCTCTGAATCAACCCGAAACACTTTGGCAACGGCGTCGCACTCGATAAAAAAACCGCCTTCCCCATAGAGAAAGCGGTTTCCTGACATTTGACTTGGATTCAGGCTAACAGCCTTGAACGGTCAGATTAGGCTTCAGGGATAACCTTCACCGTCACATCAGCCGTAATATCCGTCATCAAACCGATGGTAATGACATATTCGCCAACAGCCTTGATCGCTCCGAGCGGCGTACGAACCTGAGACTTCTTGATCTGGAGGTTGAACTTCGTATCGATCGCTTCAGCGATATCGGCATTGGTCACGGAACCGAAGAGGCGGCCATCCACACCAGCCTTAGACTGGATTTCGATGTCAGCGCCGTTGAGCACGTCAGCAATCTTCTGAGCGGCAGCAACGCGTTCGGCTTGGGCCTTTTCGAGTTCAGCACGGCGAGCTTCAAATTCGGCCACAGCCGCTTTCGTCGCACGTTTTGCATGACCCTGAGGGATCAGGAAGTTACGAGCGTAACCGTCCTTAACCTTCACGATATCACCAAGTTCGCCAAGGTGAACAATCTTTTCGAGCAGAATAACTTGCATTTTGTCAACTCCTAGCGATTACTGGTTATCCGTGTAAGGAAGGAGAGCAAGGAAACGGGCACGCTTGATGGCCGTATCCAATTGACGCTGATAGTGAGCCTTCGTGCCCGTCAAACGAGCCGGCATGATCTTGCCGTTTTCCTGGATGAAATCACGAAGCGTTTCAATATCCTTGTAGTCGATCTGTTCGACACCTTCCACCGTAAAACGGCAGAACTTCTTACGCTTGAAAAGCGAATTTTGCTGGGAACGGCGACGCATGCCTTTACCCTTTGCACCAAAAGCCATGGTGAGCTCCTTAAATGTATTCTGTGACATGAATGACCAGACGACGACTTCGACGAGAGCGTGGGGCTAAAAACCCTTGGATTTTCAATGGCACTCCCAACGCTTTCGCATTGAGCTGGTGAGCCATCTCCCCAAAAGCCACAATCGGCATATCGCAGTCGAGTTGTCGAGCGACCCCCACTTGAACTTGTTGCCCCTCATAATGGATAAGGCCTTCAAAAACCTCGAGTCCTGCTGGGGTATAACGCACTTCTTCGCGTTCGCTAAGCGTGCCTTCAAGCGTGATCAGATTGAGCATGGAGTCGGTACTCTGATCAGATTCAAAAAAAGAAATTAGGCGTTTTCGTTGCCAGCCTGGTCTTCGTCAGCTTCTTCAGCGACGTCTTCCACGGGAGCAACAGTAGCCTTCTTCGCCTCTTCCTTCTCGACAAACTTCATCATCGGGGAGGGTTCCGTTTCGGCCTTCTTGGTCTTGACGGTGAGGTGACGGAGCACAGCATCGTTGAAACGGAAGCCGTGTTCGATTTCGGCCAACGTTTCATAGCCACATTCAATGTTCAAAAGAACATAATGAGCCTTCACAAGCTTTTCGATCGGATAAGCGAGCGGACGACGACCCCAGTCTTCGATACGGTGGATCTTGCCACCCTGTTCAGCGATAAGGGCCTTGTAACGTTCGATCATAGCGGGAACTTGTTCGCTCTGATCGGGGTGCACGATAATGCAAATTTCGTAGTGACGCATTTAGCCTCCTTGCGGAAAAAACTGCCCAGGCGTCTAATCTGGTGCAGCAAGGACAGAAAGTGGGAGATTGTACACACATTTCAAACAAAATGGGGGAAAACTCCCCCATTTTTTTCTGACACTATGCGTAGCAAGTCAAGTCATCGAATTTAGGCTTTTTGAGCCATGAGACGCTGCCGCGCAGACTCAAATAAACAAATCCCCGAAGCGACCGACACGTTTAAGCTCTCCACTGCACCCGCCATGGGAATGGCGGCTAAATCGTCGCAACGCTTACGGGTGAGTTGGCGCAACCCATCGCCTTCAGCGCCGAGAACCCAAGCAAAGGCTCGCGTTTGTTCAAAGTCATAGATGCTCTTTGTCGCTTCACCAGCTGTGCCAATCACCGTGACACCTGCGTCGCGCAATTCTTGAATACTGGCGGCTAAATTGGTCACCGTCACCACGGGTACCGTCTCGGCGGCACCGGCCGCGGCTTTGAGTGCAGCAGGACTCATGTGAGCAGAACGGTCTTTGGGGCAAATCACGGCCTGTACCCCAGCCGCATCCGCAACACGCAAACAGGCGCCGAAATTTCTCGGATCGGTCACACCGTCCAAAATTAAGAGTAACGTCGCGGGCGTAATCTCATCGAGCAACTCATCAAACGTCAAGGCTGCTTGCATTTCTTCGGCCATGGCTACGATGCCTTGATGCGGAATATCCGGAGCCATACCGTCCAGGCGGTGAGCATCCGCATTCATGACACGAATACCAGCAGCGATAAGTCGTTCACGCATTTCGCGCATACGTTTATCTCGGCGCGTCGGATCGATATACACCAACTCCAACGTCTCAGGGTGAGTTTTCAATCGTGCCCCAACGGCATGAAAACCCGCAATAACAATTTTTTTGGCCATAATTTCTCTTTGTTTTCAGGTGGCGCTCACGTCATGGAGCGCCAACTTTTTTTCGCTAACAAGTCTATCAGGATTCCGACTTTCCTTTTGGCCTCAGTCTTCGAAATCCCAAAAGTCTTCGTAGTATCTACGCCGTCCCGAACGCGGTCTGCGCCGTGACTCGGAATATTGCAAGTGAAATGACATCCGGCGATTATCCAAATCCACCTCTGCGAGTGACACATGAACGTGGTCACCAATTCGGTACGTTCTATGCTCCTCGTCGCTCGTGAGCGTCTGGGTAGCTTCGTCGTATTCATAATAGCCCCAACCTAACTCAGAGACGTGCACGAAGCCTTCCACATTTAACGACGGCAAGGTCACAAAAATACCCGCTTCGATCACCCCGGTCACTCGGGCTGAGACATTTTGAATCGGTTGAATACGGTTTTGACGCAATACGTAATCACACTTGAGATAGTTCATCACGTCACGAGTGGCCTCATCGGCCCGTCGCTCGGCGTTTGAGCAGAGCAGTCCTAAATGCTCCCACGTTGCATGCGCTTGCTTATCGCCCTGAGACGTCGCGCTGGTTTTTGCTTCTTCCACGGGATAACCATCGAGCACCGCTGCGTCATCGACGAGGAGCTTAGGTTGGTAGCGTCGACGCGCCAGAATACTCTTAATCGTGCGATGCATCAACAAATCCGGATAGCGTCGAATGGGAGAGGTAAAGTGGGCATAAGCCTTGTACTGCAAACCGAAATGCCCCACGTTGTCTGGCGAATAAGACGCGCGTGGCATGCTTCGCAAAATCATGTACTGTAAATAATCTTTGTTTTTACTCGCCTCAATGACTTTCGTCCAGGTCTCTGCCTCACTGTTGACTTTAGGCAAATGGAAATTACGCAACTGCGCATTGAGCGACGTGATCTTGTCTGGTGTTGGCACCTCGTGAATGCGGTAAAGCGTTTCTCGCTTTTTCATCTGAACGAACTCAGCCGCACACACGTTCGCCACCAACATACATTCTTCAATCAAACGATTCGCGCCGTTAATTTCTCGAGGCTCAAACCCCGCGATACGGCCCGACTCATCAAACAACGCTTTGAGCTCAGTGGTCGAGAAATCCAAACAATGACGCTCTTTACGGCGCTCAAGCAACACCTTGGACAACTGGTAGAGCGTCTCAATATCCCCCAAACGCTCACCGAGTTGCTCTCGGGCTGAGGCATCCCCTTGAATCGCCGCCCAAACCTGCGTGTAAGTCAAACGAGCATGCGAATGTATCACCGCTGGATAGAACTGATAAGCTTTAACGACTGCGCGCTCATCCAACACGGCGTCACAGACAAGCGTCAAGCGATCGACGCCTGGATTCAATGAACATAATCCATTGGAGAGCGCCTCGGGCAACATCGGCACGACCGTTGCTGGGAAGTAGACGCTAGTGCCACGACGTTGCGCTTCCACATCGAGCGCTGACTCAGGTTTGACATAGTGGCTCACATCCGCAATGGCAACCAATAAACGCCATCCGTCTTCTGTTTTGCTAGCCCAAACGGCATCGTCAAAATCGCGTGCGTCCTCGCCGTCAATCGTAACAAAAGCAATATCGCGCAAATCCACACGTTTGGCATAGCTACGGCCATCGACCTTCTCACCGAAACAAGAGGCCTCGTCGAGCACCTCTTGAGGGAAATCCACAGGGATACCGTGGTCGGCTTGCGCAATCGCCATTTCGCCCAAGGGATCAAAGCGCTGTCCCACTACACGAATAAATTTTCCCTCAAGACCTTCATCGCTATAAATCGATACTCTAGCGTCGTTGAGCTCGACCTCGACCACCTTGTCTTGCAACTGTTTAGCCGTCAACTCTGGAGGCAAATCCATCGTAATCCGAATGGGAGCAAAGGCTTGCACAGGAATCAGTGCAACGCGTTTACCATAACTGGCCAACACTCGGCAGCACCACCGCTTCTGGTTAAACCCCAGCCACTGGCTCACGTAATAGCCCTGTGAGCAACGTCGTAGCTGCACTCTGTCGCCAGGCATCATAAACCACTCCAGAGAAGGCATACTCACCGTAGCCTCAGGATTGTTGGCCAACACGATACTGAAATCCTCAATATGGCGTGCCCCACGAACAATTCCTAATGTTTCTTTGACTTTCGGGCTTAAAAAATAGCGCTTATTCTCAGACATTGGGGCGCCTGACTCAATCAAAGACACCGCAACTTCATTACTCACTTCACCACTGATCTTAAAACGCTCTTTGAGATAGCGTTTTAGGCGCTTGGGACGAACATCCTCGTTGCTCTGCTCAATAAACTGTTCGGCAGCGCGAACCATTTCTGACATACTTGTCGATCCAGCGGTTGAAACCTCAGACATAAGAATCCTTAAACATTCAATAGGTTACACAGGGCCTATTCACAACTTTTTTTGCAATAGGATTGTAGGGCAAAAGCTACCAAAGCTTTTGTTATGACCTGAAAAACCGACACCTACTGAACATTTTTCTTACCGAAACGGTCACTAAACTCTCTAACATTGCGCTAACTGCCTCTTTTAACGCCACTGGCCGATTAAGCATTGGGTATAGGGCCCAACGAAAACCAAAACGAAAAACCTGCGAATTGGTTTTGAGGATCTTCATCCATCTTATTTTCTACATCTTTATGAAATAGAAGTATTTCACAAATTACCTTCCATTATAGGATCAAATTTCGATTCTTATTAATTAGGGTAAACCATAAACAATTAAACCCTTCACCGTAGCTCGTCAATCGACCAAGAAGACCTCACCCAGAAAAGAGCGGTCGAAGATTTTCTCCTCCATCCTTGACAATCCCATTGGCTTTCTGCATAATTCAATCCTCAGTTGGCCCGGGTGGCGAAATTGGTAGACGCACCAGCTTCAGGTGCTGGCGCCTTAACGGGCGTGAAGGTTCGAGTCCTTTCCCGGGCACCACTGACATTTGAAATACTCTGATTTCAAAGCGTTTCTACTCCTTCTGTGGTGACACGATCTACATTTTGGATGCGATGTCCCGATTTAAATCCCTTTCGTTGAAGGGATTTTTTTTGCTCGTCCCGCACCTGACTCCACTTGGCCGGAGTCCGCCTATTCGTCATTTCACCTCTTCGTTTTTTTGACGTGGCCTCGTATCATAATGTGATATCGTTGTAGCGTTATCTGTGCTCGGGTTGCTCTAACCCATTTCTTGACCACTACAATCACGTTGTGGTGGCTGTCGTAGAGTTTCCGGCTACCATATCAACTATAGGAACGTCATGACGATCATCGACCGCTATCCATATTGGATTGAGCAAAATGCACAAGGTGAGTTCATCGCTAACTTTCCTGATTTTCCAGACTTTAAAGTTAGTGCCTTGAGCATCGCAAAACTGCTTGATCAACTCCATGAGGCGATGCTTACCTACTTGGAAGAATGGGTCAAAGACCATCCCATTCCCGAGCCTTCCGCCCTGCATCCGGGGGAGGAAACTCTCTTTTTACGTCCTACCCTTGTCCTCAAGCTTCGGCTCCAAAAAGCGGTTCGCGAGCAAAACATCAGTGGTGCGGAATTAGCCCGTCGATTGGGTTGTTTACCTCAAGAAGCCGTGCGTATTCTCAAAATTAGCCATCCGACCAAAATCGATACAATGGTCACCGCGTTGGAAGCTGTTGGACTTCGCGTATCGCTTACCGACGAACGAATATAGCATTTAGTGATATCGCCCTAAGAAAAAATAAAAAATCCCAGAGCCGCCTGCAGAGTGTAAAACGGCCTGGGATTTTCTTTGGGCATTGTCGACTATTGCTGAGTAGCACCACCCGTCGCGGTTTCGCCTGCACGCACTACACGTACCGGAACCGCTGAAGCATCCACCTCGCGCAGATTGATATCCAAGCGATTGTATGGAATTTCAATACCTTCCTCTTTGAAACGCTTGACAATCGCTAACGATATTTGCGTTTTCAGCCCCACCGTACCGTTTTTGGGATCCTTAATCCAAAACGCCATACTGAGGTTAATCCCTGAATCACCGAAGGAGTCGATATTGGCCCAACCTTTACGGGTTTTATCAATACGCGGATGGTCACGAGTGCCTTCTTCCATCATGATTTCAAGCGCTCGTGCCACATTGGAGCCGTACGCCACCGACATATTGATATACGACACACAAGACTCAAACCCGTAGGAGTGGTTCATCACGGGACTCGTCACAAAGTTTTCATTTGGAACGATATTTTCCACACCGTCAAAATTGCGTACCACGGTGTAGCGAGTATTGATTTCGGTGACTTCGCCACGGAAACCACCCACCGTGACCAAATCCCCGATTTTGATGGACTTATCCAACAAAATAATAAATCCCGAAATATAGTTCGACGCGATCTTCTGTAACCCAAAGCCGAGCCCCACACCTAACGCCCCACCGAAGACCGAGAGCACGGTTAAATCAATGCCCACGGAGCCTAAGCCAACAATGATGGCTAAGATCAAAAAGCCGACCGTGATAATACGTGTTAACACGACTTTGGTATTGGCCGAGAGGCTCTCGCTCGAGCGAATGAATTGGTTCACGATATTGGCCAACCAATTAGCCACGGCAAGCGTTAAAAATACCGAGAAGATCGCTACGATAATGGTCCATACCGTGGTTTTTCCACCGGCCAAGGGAATCTTCAGCGAGTCCAATTCGTTCACGATATCGGTCAAAATGCCGAAGAACTGCAGCACGGCCAAACACCAAAACACAATCCCCACCAGCCGACGCACCTTCGGCGTGATGAGATACGTCCCCAGCATCCCCTGCAGACACTCCATCACAAGCGACAAGAGGGCGAAGGCAAAAAAGAGACTGTAGGCCACACGGCAAAGCACCAACGATGAGGGATGGTACCCCAAGGCGTTCACCAAAATATAAGCGCCTAGCGATAGCGTACAACCGGAGAGAAAACTAAAAGAGACGTTATGAATAAATCTCACAACGAGTTTTTTCACTTGTGTCGCAAAACCCACGTCCGCTACCCCGGGCTCTAACCGGTCCACTAAGCGATTAAGGCGTCGCGAAACCCAATACCCTACCACCACTGCTATCGCTATGGTGATGAGCTGCAAAATGACATTTTCAAGCGACATGTGAGCAAGAGTCTGCTCGAGCATACGCGTGATGCGTTCGCCAACGCTTGCAACAGCCTGCGCAGCTGCGTCTAGGCTATCCTCTCCCAAGATCAAATTGGCGTCAGCGGAGGTTGGTGAAGCAACCGGTGTACTCATGAAAAAGTCCTTGTGAAAATAAGTTAGTTGATTAACCAGAACGTGTTCTTTGTGAGTGTACCCGATTTTTCTCAACGGATTGCATCGGGCAGACTAAGAAGATGCACTATAGAAAAAAGGCCACCGTGCTCAATTTACACTGGGTGGCCTTTGGTGCTCAAAAGAGCGTCATCTTACGCCGCTTTTTCGCGAGCGTCGACAATCTCAATAATCTTGTCTTTACCCATGGAGTCATAGCATTCAAAGGGCTGATGAATCCAAGGATTATCTGGCAAATACTCCACGTACCAATCCGGCGTCAACACAGAGTGCGCTTTGTACCAGAGCACAGCCACACGGATTTCCGTAATTTCGGGATAGCGTTGCTTCAACACCTCAATCACTTCTTTGATGGTTTTGCCCGAATCCACCATGTCGTCAACGAGCAACACGCGACCCTGCAAACGGGACACACCCGTGACGCATTCGGCGATGTCTAAACCACCTTGAACCGTACCTTTGGCTTCACGATAAGAGCTCGTGGACAAAATGGCCAAAGGCATGTCGTAGACACGACTGAAAAAGTCCCCCGGACGCATACCACCGCGGGAAAGGCAAAGAATACTATCAAAATCCCAACCACTCTTGGCAACGTTGGCTACCAACTTTTCATTGAGATGAATGTAGTCATCCCAGGAATACACTTTTTCAGACATGTTTAACTCGCTATGGATGATCCGTCAGGGGCCCTCAGCCTCATGGGCTTCAGGTATTGAAGCGTTCACGGGTCAATGTAAAAGACTAGCTCACACCACGTCAGCTAGTCACCAGGGGTTTAGTGAAGGGGGGATTTTACCCGATTTTTCTTGGCCCGTGATAGAAAAAAAAACAAAAACAAAACGGCAGCTCAAACTTCAAAGAGATTGCTGCCGTTTTGGCTTATCGGGTGAAAATCACGAAAGCGTCAATTACGCCGCAAACGGATCCGTATGCAGAATCGTCTGTTCACGATCGGGGCCCGTAGACACCAACGCAATCGGTGCGCCGGCCACTTCAGCTAAACGAAGCAAGAAACGCTGTGCAGACTCAGGGAGCTGCTCCCACTTCGTCAAACCGAACGTGGACTCCTTCCAGCCTGGGAACTCTTCATAGATCGGTTCGCATTCGGCCACGGCATCAGCGCCCGAAGGCATGACCTGAAGAGTTTGGCCCTTATATTTGTAGCCAACACCCAACTTCACCGTTTCCAAACTGTCCAACACGTCCAACTTCATAATGGCCAAGCCCGTCAAACCGTTGATCTGGACAGCACGACGCAGCGCAGCGCCATCGAACCAACCGCAACGACGCGGGCGGCCCGTGACAGCACCAAATTCATTCCCTTTACGGCGCAATTCTTCACCCATATCGTCGTGCAATTCGGTCGGGAAAGGACCTTCACCGACGCGTGTGCAGTACGCCTTGGTAATCCCCAACACATAGTTGAGCTGATGCGGACCCACGCCCGCGCCAGCGCAGGCAGCCCCTGCAACCGTGTTCGAGCTCGTCACAAACGGATACGTCCCGTGGTCAATATCCAACATAGAACCTTGAGCCCCTTCAAAGAGGAAGGATTTTCCAGCGATCATTTCGTTGTTGAGCGTTTCAGAGACGTCGCACACCATAGGACGCAAACGGTCCGCATAAGCGAGCGTTTCGGCAATCACTTTCTCAGCATCCAAAGGTTCGGCATGGAGATAGTTCGTGAGGACAAAGTTGTGGTAGTCGAGCACACGGCGAACAATTTCAGCGAAGCGTTCCGGTTCGAACAAATCCGCAACGCGCACCGTACGACGCGCCACTTTGTCTTCATAGGCGGGGCCAATACCACGACCGGTCGTACCAATTTTCTTGTCGCCAGCGGCCGCTTCACGCGCGTGGTCCAAGGCCACGTGATAGGGCATAATCAAGGGGCAGTTGCTCGAGATGCGAAGGCGTTTTTCCACATTGGGCACGCCCACGGCAATGAGTTCGTCGATTTCGCGGAAAAACGCTTCTGGAGAAAGGACCACACCGTTGCCTAAGTAGCAAATCGAGGTCGGGTGCATGATGCCCGAAGGAATCAAACGAAGAATGGTCTTCTTACCGTTGATCACCAAGGTATGCCCCGCGTTATGGCCACCGTTAAAACGGACCACGCCAGCAACCTTTTCGGTCAACCAGTCAACAATCTTACCCTTACCTTCGTCACCCCACTGGGCGCCGACAACCACCACATTTTTGGCCATGTGAAAGTCCTCTCTTACAAGATACAAAATGACAGTTCCAAACGCACGTCGCGTTGAGGCTGTCGTATTTTCATAAAAAGCGAGTTTTAGACAGAGGCATCCCTCTTGTCGTCTAAAACCAAAATTCCAAACCTTTCTACTGACACACTCCTGCCAAGCGCCTTATCAAAGCACAATCCCGCCCTAGCTCTCCGGTGAAGAAAAGCGAGCAACGTCAGACTGAATAAGAGAAAACGAGACAGAAATCGTCAAAGAAGGGAATTTAGCGTTACACGAAACCTGCTCCAGGCTTTTCGCTAGGGGCAACAACTTGTCAGCAAAATGTTCTGGTGAAAACCAGCTGGTCATTAGCCCATCCTTTTTCTATTAAAGGCGTCGGTTAATCAAACGTAATTTTGCCCATCCAGCCGTTTCTTGGCGCATGCATAGCGCCAAAGTCGTGTAACACCTGGAGTTGGAGACGTCTTTTCTTTTTTAAAGACGTTTTTACGTTGCTATTGTACCTTGTTCTTTGTCGTTAACGAGAAAATTACTCCCGTTTCCTCCACAATCTAGGGGTAAATACCCGATTCATGGTGTTGTGCTGGAAAGCAAGACGTCGAATAAAAAACGACTCGGCATTCGTGAGTTCACCGAGTCGTTTTTCTGTTAGGGTGTCGACAACGAAAGAACACCAACCACTAACGCGATCCCTGTGAGAGCGATCATGATGGCCGTTCTCTGTAGCGTTGCATTGGGCCAACTCAAGAGTTGTTGAACCGCCTCACGCCAACGTTGCGGAGCGATGAGCGGACCCAACGACTCAATAATGAGCACCCAACCAAGCGACATTAAAATGATTTGCCAACCTTTCATTGGGGGTGCTCTGAGGTCATGTACTTGAAGAAGTCCATCGAGGGATCCAACACCATCACGTCACCCTTGTCTTTGAAGGTTTGACGATAGGCTTCAATCGAGCGATAGAACCGAGCGAACTCAGGATCCTTCTCGAAGGCTGAAGCATAGATATCAGCAGCGGTAGCGTCCCCTTCACCTTTGATCTTTTGCGCATCGCGATAAGCTTCAGCCAAAATAACTTCGCTTTCACGGTCCGCAGAGGCGCGGATGCGCTCTGCTTGCGCATTACCTTTGGAGCGCTCTTCGGAGGCCACGCGCTTACGTTCAGCTTCCATGCGTCGATAGACCGATTCCGAAATTTCGGGCGTAAAGTCCACACGTTTCATGCGAACGTCCACGATACCAATGCCCACGTCTTTCACACGTGCTTGCAGCATCGAGGAAATCTCACGCATCGCCACATCACGTTCATGCGAGGTGATCTGGTTGACGGAGCGTTTGTTCACCACCACGTTGAGCACGTCGCGTAACAGAGCGGACAAGCGGTTTTCTGCCGCGAGTTCACTGCCCTGGAAAGAGACCCAATACAGACGCGGGTCTTCAATACGCCACTTCACAAACGTGTCGATCAACAGATTTTTCTTTTCCGAGGTTTGCACCAAGTCTGCATTGGCGCCATCCAAATTTAAAATGCGCTTATCCAAATAAACCACATTTTGCAGTGGTGGAGGCAATTTCACATGCAAGCCAGGTTCAGAAATCACGGTCTTCAGTTCGCCCAACGCGAACACCAAAGCGTACTCGCGTTCATTGACGGTATACACACACAGACGCAGCAGCGCAGCCACAACCAGCACGAACACCGCTACGGAAGTTAATCTTTTCATTTTTATGACTCCCTTAACGAGTACGGGTTAAACGATACGGATCCACACTACCGCGATCACTTCTCGGACTTAACGACCGATCAGACGTGGCGTTATAGTTGTTGGAAGGCGCAGACGTTGACGTTTGTGTCGCTGCAGCACCCATCACCGTATTAGGATCGGGCGTCTGAGTATTCACTTGCTCTTGAGCCTTCTGCTTTGTCTCTTTGACGATCTTGTCAAGAGGCAAATACAGCATATTGTTACCCGACTTCGAGTCCACATACACCTTGGTCGCGTTCGATAACACTTCACGCATCGTGTCAATGTATAAGCGATCACGTGTCACCGTTGGTGCCTTGGCGTACTCGGCTTGCAAGGCAGCAAAGCGTGCAGCATCGCCTCGCGCCATTTCCGTTACGCGAGCCTGGTAGCCAAGCGCATCTTCTTTGAGTCGTGCTGCGGTCCCTTGAGCTTTCGGCAACACGGCATTGCGATACTCTTCACCTAAGTTAATTGAGCGTTCACGGTCTTGGCCCGCTTTTACCGCATCGTTAAAGGCTGCTTGAACCTGTTGAGGCGGTTGGGCATTCTGAATCGCCACGCTCATCACTTCGATACCGGAGTTGTAGCGATCAAGCATTTCTTGCATCAACTTACGAACGTCTTCTGCAATCTCAGCTTTGCTTTCAAAAAGCACGCTGTCCATGGTTTTACGCCCAACCACTTCACGCATGGCCGATTCAGCCGTCTGTACCACGGTGCGTTCTGGATAACGCAACCGGAACACATAATCACGAGCGCCCAAACCCGGTTTAATACGGTACTGAACCGTAAACTGCATATCCACAATATTTTCATCGTCCGTGAGCATCAAAGCCTCACGCAGACGATCCGCTTGACCTGCCGAACCAATTTCTGCCGTACGTACACTGCTAACGTCAACGAGTTGCACATCCTGAATGGGCAGTGGCATGTGCCAACGGAAACCCGGTGCCGTTGACTCCGAATAGCGACCAAAGGTGGTCACAATCCCTGCTTGTCCTTCTGGGACGATGTAAAACCCTGTGCAACGCAAGTAAGTCTGATAAGAAACAAGAAAACTATGAGAAGAAGTTTGTTC
>OGXZ01000491.1_pt1 | contig 23450 bp, 33 predicted proteins | sample 1576431 | NCBI WGS metagenome assembly OGXZ01 (sample SAMEA3541590, study PRJEB24748) | human gut metagenome | biome: human gut; feature: human-associated habitat; material: faeces | place: China | collected 2012
TGGCCAGAAGTTGACAGTGGATGCTCCTTATGAACGTATTCCGCTCTACGTTTGCGAAGGTGCCATTGTACCTTATGGTCCGGATATGCAATACAGTGATGAAAAACCGGCTTCGGAAATCACTCTCTATGTTTATACGGGTAAGGACGGCGCGTTTACGCTCTATGAGGATGAAGGTGTGAACTATAACTACGAGAAGGGACAATATGCCACTATACCGTTTGCCTATAACGATGCTGAGGGTACACTGGTTATCGGCGACCGTACGGGTGACTTCCCCGGTATGCTGAAGGAACGTACTTTCAATGTGGTGAAGGTAAGCAAAGACCAGCCGCAACCGTTCGATTTGAAGGCGAAAGGCACAACGGTGAAGTATGACGGAAAAGCACAAACCGTAAAATTATAATCAGAATGATAGACGACGGTGCCAGGGAGAGAAATCTTCCCGGTACCGTTCTCGTCGTTCCTCGGTGCCGAACGATGCCTTCCCCGGTGCCAGGAACTTCCCTACTTCTGAATAGCTGTGAGAGAGGAATAGGCACTCGATAATCTTTTAGATATTTATTACCATGAATAAAATCATATTGTCTTTGGCCATCGGGCTGTCCCTATTGGCCGGTTGCAATGCTCCTAAAGAGGTAGCTGGCGATGACCGTAGCTTGGATTTTACGGCCGACTGGGCCTTTCGCTTGGGAGATGATACGGCGGCAGCCCGTCTGGATTATAATGACGCAGACTGGCGGAAACTGAACTTGCCCCACGATTGGGCTGTTGAAGGAGAGTTCAGTCGGGACAATCCGTCAGGAACAGGGGGAGGTGCTCTGCCTGGTGGTATAGGTTGGTATCGTAAGACTTTTATTGCCGATAAGGTCGATGAGGGCAAGCGCTATCGCATAGATTTCGATGGTGTCTATATGAACTCCACCGTTTATATTAATGGGCATGAACTGGGAACACGCCCCTATGGATACATCTCGTTTAGTTATGATTTGACTCCTTATATCAAATGGGGGGAGAAGAATGTGATTGCTGTAAGAGTGGACAATGCCGAACAACCCAATTCACGTTGGTATTCCGGTTGCGGTATCTACCGTAATGTGTGGTTGACGAAACTGAATCCGGTGCATGTGGCACAGTGGTTGCGGATGGACTCGAAGAAATCGGGATCATGCTCCCCTACACGCCATTGCACGCCCTCCTTTTTCACAGTTTTGCCGGTGAACCCACAGGCACCGAATGGATGGAAAAAGAGCTCCCAATCACGCTTGTGATGACGAGCGCGAACCGCTCGGGCGACCCACTTGTGACCGACAATGACGAAGCTCTGGAAACGTTAAGTGAAATTGCCGATCGGTTCTTACTTCACAATCGCGATATTGTGGTGCGCTGTGACGACTCGGTGGTGCGTGTTGCCAACGATGAAACCGTTTTCATTCGTCGAGCTCGCGGATGGGCCCCTGAAGGCTTGCGCCTCCCCGAGACGGTCTCGGATGACGCCACCAGTGTGGTTGCCTATGGACCTTACCTAAAGAATACCGCTGCGCTCTTACGGGGGCGCGATGCGTGGCTCACACAACACATTGGGACGCTCTCTAACCCCAAAAACCTGACCATGCTCGAAGAGACCGTCGAGCACTTTGAAAAACTCTTTGAGGTGACACCACAAATCATTGCTTGTGATGCACACCCTGACTTCGGCTCCACTCGTATTGCTGCACGCGTAGCTCACGAAAAGAACTTGCCCCTCTACCCCATTTATCACCATGCGGCACATATCGGCGTCGTGATGGCGGAAACCGCGCGCACCGTGCCCACGTTTGGCCTCGCACTAGATGGTGTGGGCTTAGGTCCCAACGAGGGTATCTGGGGAGGTGAAGCACTGCTCGTTGATGCTGAAGGTTTCGCTCGTGTGGGGCACATGCAAGAAATACCCTTGCCGGGCGGTGATCGTGCTGCGCAAGAGCCATGGCGCATGGGGGCTGCCATTTTGCACACCATCGGCATGGCTGATGCGATCCCATCGCTCTATGCCGACCAAAAAGGCGCTGTGTTCATTGAGAAATTGATTGACAATGCCACGCTTACCGCTAAAACCATATTCGCCAGCGGGGTACATGCCTGGCATTTCGGCGGTTTCCCCACCAATGAGAGCGCAGCCAGCGAGTTCACAGCCTTTGGCAATACCACCGACGACGCGAGCTGCGGTGTCGACATCGAGTTTGCCACAACCAAAGTAGTCAAGGAAAAACACACTACGGGCACCCTGAACCAAAATGTCGTTGACGCTCATGGCGACAAGATCTTGTCCAACCGTATCGTGTCGGTTGAGCTCAAAAGCCAACATTAACTTGGTGCCTACGCCATCGGTTCCTGTGACCAGAACGGGGTTTTTATAGTCTTTGCTAATTTCAAAGAGCGCCCCAAAGCCACCAATGGATCCTAAAACGCCAGGAATAATTGTGCGTTTGACCATGGGTTTAATGCGTTCAACGAGTTCGTCACCAGCGTCGATATCAACACCAGCAGCAGCATAAGAGAGTTGGCTCATGAGTAAGATCTCGCAAGAAAAAAACGAGCGTCTTCACGGGGCAGAGACCCCCAGTAAGGGGTCATCCCCACATGATGAAGAGGCCGTGAGGACATAGAAAAGTTGTGGGAGAGTATAAGCGATGTTCTATGATTGTTCTTCTAAAAACTGCTATAACCTGTCGGTATATCTAGAGAAATGCGTGCAAACGTTAACGTGAATTAACTTTTTTCCGACTAAAGCATAGGACTTGGGTTAAACTTTAAAATTCCGAGCGTGTGAGCCCCATGAGCTCTGAGATGGCTAAGTGAGAGATGTTGAACGAGTTTGATCAATACCTATTAGATTTTCATGATCAAGAACGTCCAAGTTTGGACAATTTCGTCGTTGGTCATAATGCTGAAGCGGTCCGTCTCCTGCGAGAAATTAAGGCGGGTCGGGGTCCGATGTTTGTGTACCTTTATGGTCCCAAAGGGGCAGGCATTACTCACCTACTCAAAAGCCTCGTTCCAGAGCAGTCTTTGCGTGTTCCTATCTTTCAAGAGCAACAGTGTTTGTACGTTGTTGATGATGTTGACGAACTCGATCCAGGCTGGGCATTGCAGTTGCTCGCTTTGCAAAATGCAGTGAGAAATGCCCCGGGTTCACATTTGGTATGCGGAGGAAAGGCACCTGCTCATCAGTTAGAGCAGTTGCCTGAAGTGGTTCGTAGTCGTCTCGGTTGGGGGGTGAGTTATGCTATCTCGCCACTGTCTGAGACCGCGCGATTTGAAGAGCTTTCCCGGCAAGCCAAAAACCGAGGTTTTGAGCTTACGACGGAAATGCAACATTGGATGTCGGTGAGCTTGCCCCGTGATATGCGAACCCTCACTCGTGTGTTAGAAGAGGTTGATCGGTTAGCGCTGGTCAAGCAGCGCCGTGTGACGTTGCCCCTTTTGCGGGAAGCTGTTTCGCTCTTGGAAGAGCAAAGTAAAGCGCAGGGTTTAGAGAAGTAGCTTTGAACGGCAGAATAGACAGATGATGAAATACGCGATTTTCGATCTAGACCATACTCTATTGCCCATTGACAGTGGGGATGCGTGGACACGATTTATTATTGATGCGACAGGGGCTGAGCAAAAAGCAACCTTGCTTGAGCAAGCCGAGGCGATTAATCAGGGCTATCGTGCAGGGGCATTTGACCCTGAGGCCGCTGTGGCATTTCAGATGTCGCTGTTGACGAGAACCGATCGAGCTCGGCTGTTGCAATTGCGTGAACAGTTTTTAACCTCAGTGGTCTGGCCGGCGATTACCCCGGCTGCGCTCAATTTGGTGGCCGATCGTCGCAATGCAGGTTTCACATTGATTATGGCATCGGGCACCCATCAATTTGTTACCGCCCCAATCGCTCAGCGTTTTGGTATCTCCATTTTGCTCGCCGCTAAGCCGGAGCAAGACGCGCAAGGGCTGTTTACTGGTCGTCTCGTAGGAAGCCACTCCTACCGTGAAGGAAAGCTCACGCTGTTAAAGAGCTTTTTGTGCGAGCAGCCTCACGCCGTGCCTTATCTGCTCGAGGCTTATAGTGACTCCATCAATGACTTGCCCTTGCTTGAGTTTGTCGAGGCTCAAGGTGGACGAGCAGTGGCTGTGAACGCCGATAAACGCCTGGCAAATCTTGCTATTGAGCGCGGTTGGGAACGGTTAGATCTTTATGAAAAGGAACACATTTCACCATGCTAAGTCGCCTAGTTGATCGGGTGTTGGATATGTTTAGCCCGCGACGTACAGCGATTGTTCAAACGCCTCGCGTACTAACTAAGGAAGAACACGGTATCGATCCTAAACTGGTCTCTTGGGAAGCAAAGCGGACTTGTGAGTTACTGCAACGCAAAGGCTACCAAGCCTATATTGTTGGTGGAGCGGTCCGAGATTTGTTGCTAGGTGTGACCCCAAAAGATTTTGATGTGGCCACTAATGCGACACCAGAGCAAGTCAAGCGTTGTCAAAAACGGGCCATCATTATTGGTCGTCGTTTCAAGTTGGTTCATGTGATTTTCGGCCAAGAAATTATCGAATGCTCCACGTTTAGAGCGCTAGAGGGTGCTGGACAACGTAAGGACAGTAACGGTCGCGTACTCTCAGACAATGTCTTTGGAGAAATGTGGGAAGACGCAGCGCGACGAGATTTCACTGTGAATGCGCTTTACTACGATCCGAAAACCCAAGAAGTGTTTGACTACCATCACGGTTTTGAAGATCTGCAAGCCAAACGTCTCTGCATGATTGGCGACCCTTGCACTCGGTATCGTGAAGATCCGGTTCGTATGGTGAGAGCTGTACGAATTGCTGCCAAGCTAGGCTTTACGATGGAGCCTGCTACGGAGCGACCCATTCCGAGTATGGGACATTTGCTCAACAATGTCCCCTCGGCTCGATTGGTGGATGAGTTTTTAAAGTTATTAACGAGTGGGCATGCCGTGGCGTGTCTACGTAAGCTGAGATCAGACGGTTTGCATCGTGAATTGGTCCCGATGCTCGATTCGATTCTCTCGGAAGAGGGGGCGGAAGACTTTCTGATGTTGGCGCTCGGAAGAACCGATGAGCGTATTGCTCAAAATAAACCCATTGCGCCCTTTTTCCTTTATGCCACATTGCTTTGGCCTCAAGTGAGACGTCGCTGGCAGTATAACCAGACTCGCAAAGCGATGAAGCCGTTGCCAGCTTTACATAGTGCAGCCTCAGAGGTGCTTGAGACACAGAGTGCGGAGTTGAATATCACCCGCCATATGCGAGCCGACATCTATGATGTCTGGGTGTTGCAAGGGCGTTTCGAACGGCGAGTTGGTAAATCAGCTCGTTCACTGCTCGCTCACCCTCGTTATCGCGCTGGTTATGATTTTTTGGTACTGCGTGCTGACAGTGGTCAAGCGTCTAGCGAGCTGGCACAGTGGTGGAAACACTTTGCTGAGGCTCTACCCGAAGAGCGCGACGACATGATCGCGCAGCAACAACGTGCTGCTCGTGAGACCGCTGATGAGGCGCGTCGAGGTCGTCATCGAACAGAGGCTGACAAGCGAGAAGATGAGTTGGAGAGTATGCCAACGTTGGATAGTCTCGAGTTTGAGGCGACATCTTTTGATCGAGATAGCGAAGTCCCAACTCGTAAACCCTCGAGACCGCGTCGGCGTGGGTCAGCGCACCGCTCAAAAGGCCAGCGTCGTAGCAATGCCAAAGCTCGGCAAATGGTATAGGGTGAACAACAATGGAGTTCTCGCATACCGCTTATTTGGCTTTAGGGGCAAATCTGGGCCAAAGACTGAGTACCCTCAAGCGCGCGATTGAGGCGATTGAGGCTACGGCAGGCATCAAGGTGACTCAAGTGAGTCGTCTTTATCAAACCTCTCCTGTGGATTCGTCTGGGCCCGACTACATCAATGCGGTGATAGAGGTTCGAACATCACTGTCTCCGATGGCGTTGCTAGACTTTTGTCAGTCGATTGAGACATCGTTTGGTCGTGTCCGCCCTCAAGGTGTGCATAACGCTCCTCGTACACTTGACATCGATATTTTGCTCTACGATCGTCAACACAGCGATGATCCGCGATTGGTCTTGCCTCATCCAAGAATGACACAACGGCTGTTTGTGATGATGCCTTTGAGGGATATTGCGCCTCAGTGGGAAGATGAAAAAGGGAAAAGTGTGGGTGATTGGATCAAAGAAATTGAAAGTATTGATCCAAGTCAAAAAATAAAACCTGTAGATGAGAATTGTATGCTATAGTTCTCTTCTCGAAAATTTCAGCCCGGGTGGCGGAACGGTAGACGCAGTGGATTCAAAATCCACCGATTAACAATCGTGAGAGTTCGAGTCTCTCCCCGGGCACCAGACAGCTAACACCATACAACACCATACAACATCAAAACCATTGAAAATACAGCGTTTTAGGTCGCTTTAATGGTAACTACCAATAGCATATAACACCATATAACACCAAACTTTAAGCCACTAACTAAGCCACTAATGAAAGTTAGTGGCTTAAATTTTAAAGTTGGAGTCTGCTATATGCCGAAACGTTCCCGAGTTCTTTCTATCGCTGAAGTCAAAAAACTCTCATCCATCGTTGGAGACCACACGGTTGGTGGCGTCACTGGTCTCATACTCAGGGTGGTGGCAGCAAAAGACGGCATCTTAAATCAGTATTGGGTGTTTCGTAAGCGTGGCAAAGACGGCTTCTTCTATCATATCGGGCCATACGATAGCCTCAGCTTGAAAGAAGCGAGAGATGTGGCTATGGACCTCCTGACGAACGGAAAACCTGAGAAAAAAGATTCGGGTCAAGATGAGCAGAAAGAGCGTTTAACGGTTGGAGAGGTCTACACACGCTTCTTCGATTGGAAGCTTGCACGTGGCGATTGGAAGCGCGGAGAAGAAGCTAGATATCGTGAGCAACACCGGTTTGAAAAGCATCTTTTTCCACCACTTAAGAACGTCAAGGTGAGCAGTTGCACCTATGAGGACGTAGCTCGGGCTTTCCGTCCGATATGGAAAGAATACCCGGCTACATGTGACCGGTTGCACCAGGCACTCTATCAGCTCTTCACATGGGCAACGGTAGTAGAAAAGATTCGACCAGACTCTTTGGCTAACCCAGCTTCGTTGTCAGGCATTGCTCCTTTGCTTCCAAACGAGAAGACACGCAAAGCAAAGAAGAATTTCCCGTTCCTTCAACCTGATCAAATTCCGCCATTTTTCACTGCGCTTCTAGAAAAAGCAGCACTTTTCCAGAGCGCCAGAATGCTCGCATTCTCAATACTGACGTGCTCTCGAGCTGCTAATGTCAGATTTATGAAGTGGGTCCAAATTGACTTCGAGAACGCTTTGTGGGAAATCCCTGCAAGTGAGATGAAGATCAGTGCTAACGGTCAGCACATTGTTCCTCTTTCTTCCCTGGCTCTCAAAATCTTGAAAGAACAAATGGGAGAAAGCACCGGTGAATTGGTTTTCCCATCAAGAACCGGGACACCACTCAGTGACGCTGCTATGACGATGCTCATCCGACGCATGTCAGATGAAGAGATTCGTGCCGGACGTGAAGGGTGGATCGATCGTGAGGCATCTAAGCTTGAAGGTAAACCTGTCGTAGCTGTTCAGCACGCTATCGCTCGGGCCTCATTCGAGACATGGGCGCATGGTGAGCAAAAAGATCCTCGCATTATTGCGCTCTGCTTGCATCACTCTGTGGATACAAAGCTTAAGAGTGCTTATGACCGTGACACGTCATTGGAGGCGAAGCGCAAGCTCCTTGAAGAGTGGGCAGATTTTTGCAATTCTGCCGACTGAGAAACAGTTGCTCTAGTGGATGATAGGGGCTACATTAGAGGCATATTAAACAGGGAAGCTGGAGTAGATTGATGTCATATCTTTACGCAAATTACAAAGAAATATTGACCTCTCAAACGCTTGTAAGCCTAGAGGACGTTGATCCTAAACTGATGACGCTACAAGTCAAGATTGAAGGGAGCCAATTTCATGCTTCTTTAACTGGTGATGTCGCGAGAGCTATTGGTGAGATCCAACAAATAATTTATAGGATCGCGGCCGAATATCTTCATCAATCAAAGAACATAAATAGTCTTTCTGGAGAAGAGAAAGAAGTCTTTACTGTGATTATTGAAGTAAAACCAGGGTGTAGCGAACTCTCAGTTAACTTTACTGAAATAATCTCTACGATTTTCCAGTCCATGGTTGGGAAAATGCTTGAATATCAAATCAACTTATTTCTAGGCGGCCTTGCTGCGTATTTGGCAGGACGTATTGGAAGCGATATTTATAAAACGATAAAAGAGAACGAAACCGCTCAAAAAAAACTTGATGTTGAAGTCGCTAAAGAAGAAATCGCATCCAAGGAGCGCATTAGCGTTGTGGAGATGTTGGCTCCTGTTAGAAACGGTTATGACGGTGTTCCAGACAAAATTGCTAAATCAGCAAAAAAAGCAGATTCTGTAAAAGTTGGCGATCACATCTACACGAGTGAAGATATTCAAAAACTTAACGCAAGAGCACCGAGGACCTCGATAGAGCCCGAGGTTACAGAAGGGGTTTTTGTAGTTAACGGCTTTTCAAACCAGGACGACAAAGCGTTCAAGGTGGAGCTAAAAGATGCATCGACAGGTGAAAAGATAAATGCGTTCTATGAACCAAACAGCGTATTAGCTAGTCAACAAATGACGTTCAACAAATTTGCTTCAGAATTGGCTGGTAAGAAAATTAATTGTGTGTTGTACACAAAAAATACCAAGACGACAAGTACTACTATTCTTACTGACTGGGAATTGGTAGATGAGATGCTAGACAGGAGAAATCAGGAAGAGTGAAGAGCAAGCTCCGAAGGTCGTTGCCAACGGAGCTGAACTGTTTTAGCGTCCTTTCTTTTTTCAATTTTTTGCCGCTCGCTTAACTCTCTCAGCGTTCGGAGATGGTTTTGGCATCTTCGCCTTGATGAATTTTTCGAGAGCCGAACCAGAGAAGGCAGTCACTGTATTGCTGATTTTTACGGGTCTCGGGAACCCTTGGGCTAGCTTCTTTTCGTCTGACGACCAGCGCCAAACGGTATTAACGTGAACACCAAGAAGGTTAGCGATTTCACTTGCTCTTAGATAACGATTTAACACTGCTTTCCTCCTTACGAGCCTGGATGGCTTTGAAGATTTCAAGGTTTTTTCGATCGAATAAAACGAAAGTCTCAGTTAGGTCCACCCAATACAGAACGATTACCCAAACTGCATCTAGCTTCCCGTCCGACATTACGTATCGCGTCTCTTTTATTTCGGCACAAATGAGGAGCTTATCCACCAACGAATCCTCCAAATCTTCGAGCCTTGGCTTTAACGCTCTAAAGGCTTTATCAATAGAGTTCGATTGGCCTATGAGATTCCTAAATTTCTCCCCGAACGTTTTAGCTTCCATTTGATTTTTGGGGACGTATTTCTTGGTCTGCCTTTTGGTTTCCTTCATCTTGCCTCCTAGAAAGGAATTTCTTCATCTTCGGCGACCCATAGATCTGTGACTGGCGATTCGCCATCGGTGTCGTCTGGATCATCGGCGGGTTCTTTGTAAGCGCCGACCGTTTGCAGAAGTGCCCGGTACTCAGCATCGACCTCGTCTAAAAACGCCTTGCACTTTTCGAGCGTCTCTTTGCGTTCTTCTTCGGTCGGCTCAAAGCGCACGCAGAAGTAGCGAAGCCGTTCGTCTAGCACGCGCGGATCGTAGTCCACGAAGTCGCACCACTTGCGCCCCGTGACGATGAGCTGGACGAGCATTTGAGGCTTGTACTCTTCGGGCACTTTGCCTTCACGGATTCGCTTTAAGTGCGTGGTAGTGTTAGGGCATTTGATCTCAACCAACCCGTCATCACCGACCAGGCCGTCAGGTGAGGCGCCGAAGAACGGGATTGTGTCGTGCCGCACGAATCCGACTAGGTCTACGAGGTTGCCAGTCTTAAGCTCGTAGTACCCGCGTGCCTCAGCCTCGTGATCAGACCCCCATTGCATGGCTGCTGAGTTGAATGTGCTCTCGCACTCACCCGTGGCACGCTCTGCGATGAGCGTCTCTATCAGATCCGTGTAGCCTTTTAGCGGTTTTCCGTCACGCTTGGAGACCTCGAAGACCTTCGAGGCCCTCGACCCAGTGAGACAACCGCAACGATCCGCGAACCACTGCGAGGTGCGCTGAAGTGGGTTCGCTAATTCTTTGATGTCTTCAACCATTTCTTAGCCCTCAGCATTGAAATTTTTAAACTCTTCGTGAAGCTCTGGACGATGAGTGACGATGATCTTTTTAGCTCGCTGAGCTTCTGGAGATTTATCCGTTTTCCACCAGTCCAAGTAATCGCCCGACATTGCGTGCTGTTTGCAAAGCGCTACAGCGTCTTCGATTTCTTTCTCAGACGGTCCGCGCGTTTGCTTCGGCTGAGGCACGTAGCTCATTCCGTCGTCATCCTCGTCAGCCGTGATGCAGAGCGCAGAGCACAACGAGTAGCGACGGAGATAGGTCAGTGCCCCACCTAACTGCTGAAGCACGCCATTGCCACCACCCTGGGGCGGAGCGAAGACAAACCCGTTGGAAAGTTTTTGGCCATCGCCAAACAAGAGCACGGTCTCCACCCCAACCTTGCCGTCTTCGTGCTTGACGTTTTGCGTGACGGCAATGCCGTACTTAGCGAGCACTGGACGCACCGCCGAGATCACGCTCTCTAAATCTGCGTAGCGGATGGGCTTGCCCTTGCCCATCGAGTAACTTTTGTTTTTGGGGACGCTTGGGAACTCCGCTTGTGCCTTTGCCAGCGCTGTAAAAATCGTGTCAGTCATTTTCTTTTCCTTCAAGTTCTTCGATCTTTTCTAATTCACTCACCACATGATTAGTGACTGTCGCTTCAAACGTGTCGTAAGCCTTTTGAAGTAGGGCCAAAGCTCCGCCTATCTGATATCCGTTTGAGCCTTCGCAGAGCGATAAGACTGAAGACGTAACCTCGAAGCCTACAGACTGGATGTAGCACTGTAACGTCCAACCTTTAAGGGACGGATCGAGAAGAATCTTGTCGATCTTTTCGTCATCGGCGCATTTAAATCCCTCTTTGTGAAAAAGCTCCGCAATTTCTTCGAGCGTATTACACGACAAAAAAGCGTGTGTATCGATTTCCATCACCATCTCCAAATTAGAAAAGCTACCAAGCAAATAAGCAAAACCAAAAGAACGAAGCCAACGCCAGACCCTGCGTAGGTCAGGTCGAGAAGCGTCTTGAAAGTGATTGCGAAGACCACGAAAAGCAGAAGCGCAATCACGACCGTTAACGCCTTGGCGACCTTCGCCACATCGAACACGTCGAAGTGATCGGGCTTTTTGTCGAGATCCATGTCGGCCACGCTATCTATAAGGTTCAAATCGTCCTTCCACATCTCACACCTCGTAATCCACAAATTCGTAAAGGTCTGGTTCGTCTTCCCGCAAGGTCACAGACTTGACCGGTCGTCCGCCAGATAACTCCTTCGCAATCCACCTCCACACGTCTATCTCGTCTTTGCTGAGCAATCGGTTGAAGTCGTACTCTTTCCCGTCCTCCGTACATACAGTCCCTGTAAAAGAGGGAATGCTTTCAGCATCGTCTCCACCAGCAGAGAAGTACGCGAAGCGCTCAACTTCTGGGTCGAACACCGTGACGTTGTGAAGAGTGATCGTTTCCATAGCGACCTCCAAAAACAGAAAACCCCCGCGCCGAAACGCAGGGGTTAGAATAGGTAGGCAGGACGAGCCAACGTCCTGCCCGTTTAACCACACTCTATAGGGCAGAGCATGGGTAAAAGTTTTAGAAGAATTTTCCCGTCATTTAAATGGGAAGATAAATGGTTAGTTAATCAAATCATCAACCAACCGATCATTCTTTCTAGAGAATCTATTGGTTTCCAAAGCGGAGTCCCCGCTGAAGAAATAAAAAACAGCGATGCGCTTATTAAGCGCTGGATTCAAGAGAGTATGGTCGGTTGCTCATGCCTAATCTGTTTCGTTGGTGAAGAGACCTACACCAGTAAATGGGTTATGTATGAACTTGAACTAGCAAGGTCGAGGAAAATGGGGAGATTCCTCTTATACCTTGACGGCATGAGACGAGCGGACGGCTCGATCTGTAGCCTAGGGTTAGATCCCTACCTGGCTCGAGGGCTATATGCTGACTGTAACAGTGATGCTTACCTTATCCAAGAACATCATTGGATAAATGGCGGATTTGAGCACATTGGTGAATGGATCGAATCCGCCTGTAATCAAGCAGGCAAATGATATAAAACGATCACTATCGCCACGATGGCAATGAGCTCGGCAACGAAGTACATCATCATTGTGAAGTTTGTCAACATGATTGACAATAACGCCTCGACCTTGTAACGGCTTACATCCATGCGCCATCTATCCAGCGAAGATATAGAACCATTGACAATCGCCTGGTGATGCTTTCTGAATAAGCGCTCCAGGCGCAAATACTTAGCGTCAGTAAACCACAAAACAAACGTTAAGACCGCATAGACAACCCATGCCATTAGCGTTTGCTGTGTTGGCTCTACCTTAGAAAGCGTTACTATTGCGACAGTCAGACCAATAAAAATAGTTTTCGTTTTCGCTGAGTTATCCGCCATTCGTTTGATAACGTCTTGCGTCATTTTCAGCGCTTCTATCTCTTGACCCGATAGCTCTGCAGAATCTGATCTAACGTCGTTCATCGCTTTTCTCCATTTATTGCACTCGCCATTCTATAGATTGAGTTGGCGTTTTATCGCTTCCACCCTACCATTAATTAAAAGATTCAGGGGGAACGGCCAACAAGCGACCTGGGTTTAATGGGAAACCCTTAGTCGCTTTGAAAACCCATCTAAACTCTCTCATGAAAGGGCTTAGATCGGCTTTCGATCACCGAGAGCAAGGTCTTCGAAAAGCTGCCGCCGTGTAGGCTTACCCTTTTCGATCCAAGCCGCGGGACCGTAGTCCATTCTCGGGTCGCCCACTTCAGGTCGTGTGGGAAGTCTCGCGCTCGCTCCGCTGCCGTGCGGGGGTCGTTGCGGTCTTGTTCATCACGAACATGTATCAATGATACACTATCAATGATATACACGCACACCTCCTGATACCTTTTTGATGTATCTTTGATATATATCAAAGTCAAAAAAAGGCCATCATCGCGATGGCCTATATGAGCTGATTGTTTCAGAGGTTATCTAAATTTTCTGCGGTGCTCTACAAGTACACCAGTAACCACACACTGCTCTTTTTCTGATTCTATTACAGGGTAGTCATCGTTTAGTGGGACAAGCTCAAATAGCACTTTCCCTTCTTCTGTAACTCCTCGCTCTCTGTATTTTTTGAATGTCGCCTCAACCGTGTCGCTGTATGGGCTTATATGGTTAGCCACGACAAAATCACCAGGGCGTGGCGCTTTGGTCGGATCTAATACAATGATGTCACCTGCCCTAAACATTGGCGCCATGGAGTCGCCTCTAATCTCCATAGCAAACGTCCCATCTGGGAGCTCCCCATCAACCACGATGTAGTCTCCTTGTTCTATAAGACTGTTGAAGTCTGGTATCTGCCCCACGTCTGTTAAAAGTCCTGCCTGGACATGGGACAAGATCGGAATCTTTTTCATAGAAAACATCGAGACTGGTGCAACACTGTCGGGCTGTAAGGACGCTAACTCCTTAGCTAGTCGCGGGCTAAAGTCTTCGACTTTCACATTAAGCGCATTGGCTAACGTTGTCGCGATCTTAAGACTAAGAGGGCGACGACCATTCAGGTATTGGCCTAGATTAGCGGGTGTTCCTAATCCGTACTCCTTCACAAACTCTCGTTGAGAAAGTTTGGATTTCTCATTAAAGATCTTCTTGAGAGTTGAGCATTCTCGCTCTTGTTCGGGGCTTAAAGGCATAACAATCCCCCAATAAGTTAGATATGTATCAATGGTACATCATAAGTGATGTATCATTGATTGCTTTTAAATGTATCTGTGATATACTTTAGCCATTCAAACTTCTTTTTTTAAAGAACTAGATATGGCTCAAGAAATTTTTAAACAGGTCTGTGATTACTTTGGATCGCAAAAGAAAGTCGCAGAGATCTTAGGGTGCACCCCTGCTTTTGTTGGACACGTTTATCACGGGCGTAGACCTATGCCTGACGTCTGGGCACCTATCCTCGAGCGAGCATCTAAAGGGAAATTCACGCGGGCACAACTCGCCCCTAATTCTCCCTGGGTTTTAAACCCAGAGGCTCCTGAGCCTTCCAACTCTTCCGCTAACTAATCACATTTACGGGGTTAGGGAATGTGCATGAAAACACTTTGCGAGGTCATGGATTCGGGGATTGACGATAACTCGTTGTTCTCCGTTCTCGCCGCTCTCGCGCACCATAAAAACAACAAGACGGGGGATTGTTTTCCTTCGATCCCTACGATCATTCGCACATCTCGATTGAGCGAAAACACTGTCGTTAAATCTCTTAAGCGTCTGAAAGCTCTTGGGTATATCTCTTGGACTCAAGAACCAGGCAAAAAGCGCTTTTATCAAATTCATCTTGGTAGCCTCCCCAAATCTGCACCCCCTGAAAAAATGCCCCCCTTTAAAAGTGAACCCTCCACAAAACTGGGGGGACACCCTCCCCAAAATTGTTGGGACACCCTCCCCAAATCTGGGGGGACACCCTCCCCAAATTTACCCCCCGAACCAGGAAGTAACCAGGAATTAAATCAGGAAGGTAACCAGGAATCTTCATTGTCGCGTCTCGACGAGACGCTCCCCCTCTTTGACGGCCAACCCCAAGCGCAAAAAGATGAGCCCAAGCAGGCCAAGAAGACTCGAACTAAGAAACCAAACACGCTTGCTGAAAAACCCGACGACGTTGACGAGCAGGTCTGGAACGATTTCTTGACGGTCCGAAAAGCTAAGCGCGCTCCCGTGACACCTACCGCTGTGGAAGGTATCCAAAGAGAGGCGCAAAAAGCAGGCATCTCGCTGAACGAAGCGATCAAGGTCATCGTGACGAGAGGCTGGCATGGATTCTCTAACAACTACGGCTGGAAAACCAACTCACAACCACAGCGCCAGACTAACCGCCCGCTCTCTCGCGAGCGCATGGCACTGCATGACGATTTTTAAAGGAGTTAACGATGTACCAAATTCTGAAATCTGCTGGCGTGGGTTCTATCAAGACAGTCACGTTGCTTTGCGAAGAACACGGCGAGTTTACCGCGGAGGTCCTAATGACAAAGGACGGCAAATTCGTTGGACGTCAACCGCACTGCCCTAAATGCTCCGCCGAGTACTACGAAGAACACAAGGAAGAGATTGAAGCCAAGCGTCGTGAACAGTGGAAGCGCTGGGAAGAGGAAGAAAAACAGCGCCAAGAAGAAAAACGACAGGCTGACTTTAAGGACGCATTGCGTAAGTCTGGTATCCCTTACGAATACTGGAACGCTGAGCTTGATGAGGTCTCCTTTAACGACAAGGTTAACCAGGAAACACTCCGACAGGCGCGCCTCTATGCCGAAAACTTCGAGAGCGTCCGCCATAAAGGCGTGGGCCTCTTCTTCTACGGCGAAACGGGGACAGGTAAGACGCACCTCGCTTGCTCCGTCTTAAAGGACCTTATGCCTGAAGTCCGTGGAAAGTACGCCATGCTCTGGCAAATAATCCACGAGGTGAAGTGCGCTGGGTTCGGGGACGATCCTCTGCTTCCCTACATGCAAGCGCCTCTGCTCGTGATCGACGAGCTTGGCGTGCAGTTCGGATCGAAGTTTGAAGAGACAAACATCTACCCGCTTATCGACTATCGAGTGACTAACCGCTTACCAACCATCTTCATCTCGAACGTTCAGCCCGACACCAAGCAAAAGGCAGAAGGTGAGGAGACCGTGCGCTCCATCGTCGGCGAGCGCGTTTGGGATCGGATCCAATTCCGCTCGGTCTTCCTACCGCTTCACGGAGCAAGCAGACGCATCCGCTATCGCTCGGTGGACGATCTCGTTGAGCATTCAAAGGCTGAGACCGTCTAATCGCTCGCTGTGCGCATCCTCTTTAGCTTGACGATAAATCACGCGTTCGCTTGAGACGATGCACCAAAACGACGATTTGACCCATTTAACGCAGGAGAAATTATGGCTACTACCGACTACTTAAACGGCCTTAACTTCGCGAGAAAAGGCTATACGCTCGCGCAGGTCCTCGCAGCAATAAAGAAACTCTCCGCTAAGCGCCAGCGGGAGGTCATTAATGGATTCGCTAAGGGATTCAAAGAAACGCAGGGGAGAAAGATGAAATGACGAAGGAAGTAATCCATGACTCCGATTGCGCAGTGCACAACGAGCCTGCTTATCCGGCAGGCCCGTGTGATTGCGGAGCGCTAGCTAAACATGAGCGTCGATACGCAACATGGCTTTATCAGCTGGGTTGTAAAACGGCCTTACACCTTCGAAACAGGATTGCGTCACCTCTATGGCGGAAATCTTCGATAGCGAAAACAGGTGCCATGCGGGGACTGTGCCGGTTTTGCTTGTGCCTGCTGTTTGGTAGCCACGCAGTGCGGGCTTACCTGCAGTCGTCACACCAAAGAAAGGGGAAAAAATAATGAGCGTGAAGTTCAACTCATTTAAGGTTAACCTGCCTTGGCCACATAAGGGGCTCTCTCCTAATGCACGAGTTAACCGGTACGCCAAGGCAAAACTCTTTAAGCAACACAAAATCACGGCTTGCGTCTACACCAAAAAAGCCATGCTCGAGGCTGGAGTCCATAAAGCCAACCCCCTCATCGACGAAGATACAAAATACTTTGGGAAAAAGGGAGGCACTATCAATCTTCGCCTCATTTGCACGCCTCCAAAGACGAGATACCGCGACGAGGACAACCTAATCGCAACGTGCAAAGCCTTTATCGATGGCGTTGCCGAAGCACTCAGAGTGAACGATTGCTGTTTCCATTTCCGTGAACAGATCTGGAAACCTGCTGATGGAATCGGACTTCTTTGCATCGAACTTGACTGGATGGAGGAACGAAGTGATTGAAGAGAATCGAAAAACCAAAAAGCCCATTGGCGTTTCGGAGTTCTTGCCCCCATTCGCCAGAACCACACTGGTAAACGCAGCAAAAAAAGCAAGACTTTACGAGGAGGGAGAGCTTGAGCGGATCCGAATCATCGAAAAAGCCATCAAAGAGGTTCACGCAAAATACCCCGAGTTCTTCACAGAGGAAGGGCGGGCGTCCAGTTCTTGAAGGCGAAACCTCCTATATTGGAATTGGAGTTAATGGCAATCCCATTGGCGAATATGCCGCACGAGCAAAGTATACAGACCATGAGATCGGGTTTGTCTTTCAACTTCGAGAGGAAGGCTACACCTATCGGCAAATCGCAAAGATGATGGATATGCCTAGATCAACATGCTTCGCTATTTGCCATGGTCTTATGCGCTCTACCGTAATTTATAACTGGAAAAGGAGGGGGAAGTGACAGCGAAGAAGCTTACGTCAAAACAAAAGCAATTCGTTGATGAATACCTTGTGGACTTAAATGCGACCGAAGCCGCTAAGCGTGCAGGGTACAGCGCGAAAACCGCTTCATCTATCGGCTCGGAAAACCTTAGAAAACCTGAGATTGAGGAAGAGGTACACAGGCGAATGCAAGAGAGAGGACAACGAGTCGAGATAACGCAAGATCTTGTTGTCCAACACCTTTACGATCTTTATCAGACGTGCGCCACAAAGTACCCTAATCTCGACATGATGGGCGAACCTGTCTACAGCCAAGACGGGAAACCTGTAATGAAGGTCGTTGATGCGACTAACGCCCGGGGCGCGCTCGATATGCTGATGAAACACCTTGGCGCCTACGACAAAGACAACAAGCAAAAGTTCACCGGTATCAAGATCGTATGGGGAGGCGATGACGAAGGCGATGGAAGCAATACAGACAGTGACGATCCCGTATAAGCCACGTTACCCACAGAACGAAATCCATAAGACCATAGAGTCCCACCGCTTTAGTGTGCTCGTAGCGCACCGAAGAATGGGCAAGACTGTCCTCTCGGTGAACCATCTCATCAAACGAGCTTTCACTGATGGTAAAGAAGATGGTTTCTATGCTTACATTGCGCCGTTCCGTGTGCAAGCCGAGCAGATCGCATGGGGATACCTCAAGCACTTTACTGAGGGGATTCCTATGATAAAAATCCACGAGCAAAAACTTCAAATCACTTTGCCTAATGGTGCACGCATTCGTATCTTCGGTGCTGATAACCCTGACTCCTTGCGCGGTATTTATCTGGATGGTGCAGTCATGGACGAAGTGGCGCAAATGAAGCCAGAAGTTTGGGGTGAAATCATCCGACCGGCATTAGCAGACCGCGGGGGATGGGCTGTCTTTATCGGTACACCTAAAGGCGTTAACCTCTTCTCGCAACTCTACGACAAGGCTTTAAGCCTGCAAGCTCAAGGCAATGACGATTGGGTCGGCCTCCTCTACAGTGTGGACCAGACCAACGTTATTCCGCAGAAAGAATTGCAAGCCCTGCGCCAGGAAATGAGCGAGAACGAGTTCAGGCAAGAGTTCTTGTGCGACTTCTCCGCGGCCTCAGACAATGCACTCATCTCTATCGACCTCGTGCGTGAGGCTTCAATTCGTCACTACAGAGAGCAAGACTACAACTGCTCGCCTCGCATTATGGGCGTTGACGTGGCTCGTTTTGGCTCTGATGCTAGCGTCATCGTTAAGCGCCAGGGTGTCGTGTGCTTCGAGCCTATCATCATCCGCAAGATCGACAACATGGCGCTCGCTGACCTTGTGGCTACACACATCGCAGAATGGCAACCAGACGCCGTGTTTATCGATATTGGTAATGGATCTGGGGTTGTCGACCGGTTGCGACAACTTAACTTTGCTGTGACTGAGGTTGCTTTCGGAAGCGCTGCGATACGTAACGACCTCTATGCCAATAAGCGCATGGAGATGTGGGCAGAGATGGCTAAGTGGCTTCAAAGTGGTGGGTCCATTCCTCCGTTGGCTCTCATGCAGGCCGATCTGTCAGCCCCAACCTATGGCTATACCAACCGCGGGGTTAAGGCGCTCGAATCCAAAGATAAGATTAAAGAGCGTATTGGCCGCTCTACCGACTGCGGTGACGCCCTGGCCCTGACCTTTGCCGCGCCTGTCTCTCCCAACATTAACAAGCACCTAGCTGAAACGCTCTACAACGAAGCGACGACATACGATCCTGAAGCAGAGTTCGACCGGGCATGGCGACATTAGATATGCGTCCATAAACCCCCGCCGCCGTATCGCACACTCCTCTCATGCGATACGAATTAGTCACGCCTTTAGAGGGCATTACCAAAAGCCAACCACTGCATGAGGCCCATTGGGCTGAGGCAGGTTTGCCGGAGCTCGATATCAATCTCGACTTAGAGACTTATGCAGTCCTTTGCGATTCCGAGAGCTTCGGCATTCTCGTCTATGACGAGAGCGAAGTCATCGGTTACGCCGTGATTTTTGTTTCGACCGAAACCCATACCCAGATGCCGATTGCTTACAACGATGCGATCTACGTCAAGCCTGAATATCGCTCGCGTGGTGTGGGTGGCCGTCTCATCCTGATGTGTGAACAGATCGCCAAAGAGCGTGGCGCTAAACGTTTCCAGTGGGCCTGTAAAGAGGGGCTAGCTATGGCCAAGATCTTCGAGCGCAGACCTGTCACACAAAAACAAGTCGTCTACGAGAGGATCTTATGAGCAATCAACCGACAGACGAAGAACTCAAGGACCGTCATCTCAAGAAGCGTCGACCGGTCGGGTCAAAGGGGTAAGAGATGGGCGCAGTAGCGAAAGCAACCAACTTTAAGCGTTCCAATTCCGAAGCAACAAACGCTGACTCATCCGGAAAAACGCTCGCCGGCGTGACCTCGAAAAAGGCGTTAAAAGCCAAGCGTAAGGCAGAGGAAGAGGCAAGAAACCGTAAGCCAATGACTCGAATGGGGGACACCTCCTACCGGGAACTTAACGATTCTTTTGGCAACTCTAGCCAAATGGGTGGAGAGCGCCGATTTATGGGCGAGGTCTCTGAAGGCCTCGGTGGCAATCGTGTATTAGGCGAAGCCGATTGGCGACGCCGTAGCAGAGAGGTACAAAAATGGGGTCTGTAGGTAAAGTTTTTAAGAGCGTGGCGCGTGCAGTCACAAAGCCGTTCCGACGTTCCGATGACGGAGCAAAGCGCGCCGCTGCTGAAGCAGAACGCAAGTACAAAATGCAACAGCAAAACTATTCACAGCAGGAACGCAAGTCTCGCAAAGACAACCAAGCGGACGAATCAGCACTGCGTGGTATGGGTTACGAAGAAGGTGCCGGCGGTATCGACACGGATCCTAATGACCTCTCCGGTCTTGGCTATGTGGACTTAGACGGCAAGCTCAAGCGTAAGAAGCTCGGAGGTGCGTGATGTCAGTAGGGGCAATTGCAGGCGCTGTCATTGGATCCCTATTTGGAGGTCTACAGATTTACTCCCAAAAGAAAGCCCAAGACCGCGCCGCCAAACTCGCACAACGGCAGTACGAAAACGCACGACAAACTGCGCTTAACGAAGAGCAAGAGCGCGCCAAAATGCAGGGCAAAGAGGTCGATGTTGAAGGGCTCCTTGATAGCAATTCAACAGACGCTTTTGCAACCGACCTCACTAAGGGCAAAGTCAAGAACAAGCTCTGGAACCCTGCACCTACGCTAGGTGGAGGGAAACCTAATGGCGGATCTTAAAGGCTTACGCGCTCGCCTCGGAGCACTCCAAGAAGAACGCTCACAGTGGGAGCCACTTTGGCAAGACATCCGTGACTACATTCTCCCTGACACCGGGCACTTCTCAGAAGATGAACACATTTCAGCGGGCAAACGCTATCAGCGACTCTACGACGCAGAGGCTGCGGACTGTGTTGACATCATCGCAGCCGGTATCTTAGGGGGCGTCTCTTCTCCGTCACGTCCATGGCTTCGCTTAACCACGATGGACAAAGATCTGGACGATGATCCCGAGGTCAAGCAATGGCTCTCTGACACGCAAGAAACCATGCTCATGCAATTCGCAAAGAGCGAGGTTTATAACGCGTTGCACCGGTCGTACCTTGAATTGCCAACGTATGGCACAGCCTGCACCATTGTGCAACGCCATCCTGAGTCTTGCATCGATGTGCAAAACCTCACGATTGGGGAATACTGGCTCGCTGACAACAGCTACGGCCGTGTAGATACTATGTATCGCAAGATCTCCATGACGGCAAAGCAGATGGTCCAGCACTTTGGCTTTGATGCGTGCTCTTCGCAAGTGCAGGCCTCGGTAAAGTCCACGCCCTTTAAGCGCTTCAATGTGATCCATGCTATTGAGCCACGCCTTGAGCGTGACATCATGCGACATGACGCGATCAATAAACCTTGGGCGTCAATCTACTTTGAAGAGACGGCTAGCAATGGGCAAGTCTTGAGTGAGTCAGGCTTTGACGAGTTCCCGGTGCTTGCACCTCGGTGGCTAACGTCACCCTCTAGCGTCTATGGTCGTGGGCCTGGTGCGAAAGCTTTGTCCGCTTCAAAGAGCTTGCAACGACTCCAACAGCGCCTAGCGATTCTTGCTGACTACTTGACCGATCCACCGGTCCAATATCCATCTAGCTATCGTGGATTGCTTCAGCACTTCCGACCGGGCGGTCGCATTCCGGTGAATCCAGGAGACAACGATGCGATTCGCTCTGCTTGGCAAGTGCAAACAGACCCAAGCATTATCCAAGCGCTCATTCAAGCCCGCAAGCAAGAGATTCAACGCTACTTCTACGTGAACATCTTCCAGATGATCGCAGCGAGCTCTGCTGATGGACAGCGCACCGCAACAGAGGTCGCTGCGCTTGAGCAGGAAAAGGTCATGATGATGGGCCCAGTGTTGGAGCGCTTGCACACTGAGCTCTTGGATCCTCTAGTCACCACCACATTTAACTTCATGCTCGAGAAAGGCTTGATTACTAAGCCTCCCTCTGCGCTCTCGGGCCAGTCCCTTAACGTTGAGTACATCTCAGTTCTTGCTGAAGCGCAAAAGAGCGCAGACGTCAACGGCATTCTTCGCACAGTGCAAGAGATTGGTACGCTTGCGCAATTCAATCCAGAGGCCCTGGACAAGCTCGACGTTGACAAGACGATCGACCTTCTTGCGGACAAGAACGGCGTACCTCCAAGCATGATCGTTGCCGGTCGAGACGTGGCCATGATCCGCTCACAACGCGCGCAGCAAGAACAAATGCAGGCACAGATGGCCCAAGCACAGCAATCGGCTTCAACTCTCAAGGATCTCTCACAGGCCTATGGCGGGGCAGATCAACTCACTCAGAGCATGAGCGCTATTCAAGATAGCGCCGACGCAGCCGATGGAGGAACGAGTCCCGTATGACAAGTGTCCATAAACCCCAAGCCGTTAACGCAAGAATAGCCTCAGGGATCTTCGAAGAGGAAGCCACACAAGAGCTTTTAGAGCGACAAGAACGCGAAGAGCTTGAGCGTTTAAAAGCTTCCATTCGAAGCGTCATGCTCACTCGGGAGGGGCGACGCGTAATCGCTTGGCTCTTTGACGTTGCTGGGTTAGATGTTTCAGTAACTGCAAGAGAGCCGCTCGACATGGTGTACGCGTCCGCCCGCCGAGACCTAGCCCTTGAAGTAAAAGCCCTCATTAAAGAGGTTTGCCCAGCACTCCTCAAGACAATGGACGAGGAAACGAATGAATAACACAGCCGATTCCACTGCAACGAATGAAACAAGCCCAGAAGTTGACAACAACGCTTTAAGCACAGCCCAGGATCAACCTAACGCAAGCAACGAGGCGGACTTCGGCGGGTTGAGCGCCACACCTGACAAGGCAAGCGCTCCTGAAGCTAATGACTGGGGTGGCGTTCCAGAAGGTGGCTACAACCTTGACGGGATCGATATGCCAGAGGGCTATGTCTTAGATGACATGGTCGCCGAAAACCTCTCAGGCATTTGCAAAGAGATGGGCCTCTCTCAAAAGGCCTTTGCCAACATCGTCAACAAGATGACCCCCGTCTTGGAAGCACAGCAAGACCACATGGTCGAGCAGTTCAAACAAGACAACTTGAAGGCCTTCCGTGCTGATAAAGAATTGGGCGGCGCCCGAGCTCAGCAGACGATAAATGCGGCCAACGCCGCCTATCAAAAACTCGTCCCAGAAGATTTACAAGACTTATTTATGCGCTCTGGGCTCAATACTCACCCCTCCATGATCAAGCTTTTCTACAACCTTTCTAAGTCCCTCGGGGACGATTCGGTATTTATGTCTAATAAAAACGAGAAGGATTTTCAAACGGTGTTCTATCTCATCTTCAATCT
>OGXZ01000509.1_pt1 | contig 22955 bp, 25 predicted proteins | sample 1576431 | NCBI WGS metagenome assembly OGXZ01 (sample SAMEA3541590, study PRJEB24748) | human gut metagenome | biome: human gut; feature: human-associated habitat; material: faeces | place: China | collected 2012
GGAACACCTGCATCAGCGTGTGGTAGCGGTGTTCCAGTCCGAGAAAGGCGTTCTTTACCTTCTCCGCCGTGACGAAGTTGTCACGCTCCATGATTTCCTGATAGTGTCTGTTGATGCGCACCCGCATCTTGTCAAGCATACGGTTCGTTTCGAGTGCCGCCGCGCTTCTGCCCGTGACACGTCCCCCTTTGGTGTCCCACAGCTTCGGATCGACACTCAACTTGCAACTGAACTGCGTCTGGCTGCCGTCCACCGTGATGCGTCCCATGACGGGAACCGTCCCGTCCTTTTTCACTACCTGACGCTTGAGGTAGAAAAATCCTCGATAGAAGCCACACGAAGCCAACGGAGGACAACTATTTAACAGATAGTGATTTATGCGGTATTTCTCATAGCTTTGCAGAATAGGCAAAAAAGCAAAATTACGCGGATTGCAGAAATAGTTAGGTTTCCAAATCGTAACCCCGACAAACCTGCATTTTTAACAACCCAATACTGATTTTGCGCTGTTCTGCAGAGGTTTGCTTTCAGCCATTTGGCGCATGTGAAACTAATTTTGCAACCAAAAAAGCAGACAGTATGAGAGCGACATTCAAAGTGCTGTTCTTCGTGAACAGGAGCAAGGAGAAAAACGGTATTGTTCCCATCATGGGACGGGTGACAATCAACGGGACGCAGGCGCAGTTCAGCTGCAAGTATTCCGTTGCGGTGGAGTTATGGGACACCAAAGCCAACAAGGTGAAAGGAAAAAGCAAGGAGGCTCGGGACATCAACTTTGCCCTTGACAACATCAAGGCGCAAATCATCAAGCACTACCAGCGCATTTCCGACCGTGAGGCTTTCGTGACGGCGGAAATGGTACGCAATGCTTATCAGGGCATCGGTACGGAGTATGAAACGCTGCTCCGTGCCTTCGACAAGCATAATGCAGACTTCGCCAGACGTGTGGGCAAGGACAGGACAAAGGAAACCTTATACAAGCATACCATATCCCGCACCCATGTGGCTAACTTCATCAAGTATTACTACAAGCGGAACGACATCGGCATGAACGAACTCACAGAGGATTTTCTGAACCAGTACTGCATCTATCTCCGCAATGAAGTGGGTGTGCAACAATCCACAATCAGACTGTATTGTGCTCCGCTGAGGTCTATCGTGACCCATGCACACAAGAATGGTCTGATACCGAGAGACCCGTTTGCCAACTGTTATGTCAGCGGCGGCACAAAGGAGCGAGAATTTCTAACGGAGAAAGAAGTGCAGACGCTCATGTCGCACCGTTTCGATGACCCTGCAATGACGGTTGTCAGGGATATTTTCATCTTCGGATGCCTGACGGGAATATCGTTCATCGACATCAAGAACCTCACTACCGACAACCTTGTCACTATAAACGGCAGCCTGTGGATTTCATCGGTACGGCAAAAGACGAATATCCCCTTCCGTGTGAAGCTGATGGAGAGTGCATGTAAAATCATAGACCGTTACGAACCGTTCCGCAGAGGAAAACGCCTGTTCAATTTCTATCGGAACGGCTGGACGAATGTTCTGCTGAAACAGATTGCAGCGGAATGTGGGATAAACAAGCATCTGACCTTCCACATGAGCCGCCACTCGTATGCGGTGATGGCTATTTCGAACGGTATGCCGATAGAGAGCGTGAGCAAGGTGCTGGGGCATACGAAGATTACCACCACACAGCATTACGCCAAGATAACCACGGAAAAGCTGGACAAGGATTTTTCCATGCTGGAAAGCAAAATTAGCGACAAGATGAAACTTGTATGAACTTGAAAGCATGAGTATGGAAAGGGTTATCATAACCACAACAGAATATGGTAAGGTAATACTGCCTGATATACCGAATGAAAATGTTTGGATGTCTGAACCGGAATTGGTGGAGCTGTTCGGGGTAATCGCCCCGACACTCCGTGCCGCTGTCAGAGCCGTGTATAAAAGCGGTGTCCTGAAAGAATACGAGGTGCAGAAATATGTTTGCTTGGAAAACGGTTGTTATGCCGATGTGTTCGGCTTTCCGATGATAGCGGCACTCGCTTTCCGTATCAACAGCTTAGGTGCGGAACAGGTGCGCAAAGCCATATTTGAAAGGCTGTACTTGCGAAAAGAGAAAACAAGCATCTTCTTTTCGCTGGTATCCAACAATATGGATTCATTTAATTATCAGGCGTAAAGCCTATTAAGATGGCGACATGAAGTAGTTAAATCTATGTGTATTCCCATTGTCAATAATGTATTTATACGGATAACCACATAGGTGTGTTGCCATTCATTCGTATTAATGTATTTATATTCAGTCCCGAAGAATCAACTGTTTCAGACCTGCTTCTTCGGGATTTTTTGTTTTTACATCTGTTTTCAACCACGAACCATTGATTTTCCTGTCTCGATTCGCTTTTTTCTGCGTTCTGCTGCGTTTTGCTTAATAGGCTGTCCGATAATTGATTATACTTTTGTGGCTGACATTTTATCAAACTAAAATCGAATAATATGACAGCCAAAGAAGAAAAAGACAGCCAGCGACCGCCATCGGACAGCGTCATGGCAAAGGAGGAGTTTATCCGTGTGGGTACGACCCTCTACAAGTTAGTGAACCAGCCCCGACTGAACGGAGGCTATGTGAAGAAGCGTATCGTATGGAACAACGAGACGCTGCGGCAGGACTATGGCAGGGACTATCTCGCTACGGTGCCGAAGTATGACGGCTTCTGCACCGTACCCGAACACGCCAGGTATCAGCCTGTAATCGGCAAGTTCCTGAACCTCTATGAGCCGATAGACCACAGACCGGAAGAGGGCGATTTCACGCATATCCAATCTTTGGTACGGCACATCTTCGGGGAACAGTACGAATTGGGCATGGACTACTTGCAGCTGCTCTATCTGCATCCCGTCCAGAAGTTGCCCATCCTGCTGTTGGTATCGGAGGAGCGCAACACCGGCAAAAGCACGTTCCTTAACTTTCTGAAAGCCCTGTTTCAAAACAATGTCACATTCAACACCAACGAGGATTTCCGCAGCCAGTTCAATTCAGACTGGGCAGGCAAGCTGCTTATCCTCGTGGACGAGGTGCTGCTCAACCGCAGGGAAGACAGCGAGCGGTTGAAGAATCTCAGCACCACGCTCTCCTACAAGATGGAAGCCAAAGGCAAAGACCGTGACGAGATAGCTTTCTTTGCCAAATTCGTGTTGTGTTCCAACAATGAGTATCTGCCAGTCATCATCGACGCAGGGGAAACACGTTATTGGGTGCGTAAGATAGACCGCCTGCAGTCCGATGATACCGACTTCCTGCAAAAGCTGAAAGCGGAGATACCCGCCTTTCTCCATTTCCTGCAACGCAGAAACCTATCCACCGAAAAAGAGAGCCGTATGTGGTTTGCTCCATCGCTTCTGCATACCGAAGCCTTGCGTAAGATTATCCGCAGCAACCGCAATCGGTTGGAGATAGAGATACACGAACTTATCCTTGACATCATGGAAAGTGTCGGCACAGACACATTTTCCTTCTGCCCGAATGATATTCTTGTGCTGTTGGTAAACACGCAGGTCAAAGCGGAAAAGCACCAAGTGAGAAAGGTATTGCAGGAGTGCTGGAAACTGACGCCTGCGCCCAACGGTCTGACATATACCACCTACCAGTTGAACTACAATCGGGAATGTCGGTATGAGCCGATAAGGAGGGTGGGACGCTATTACACCATCACAAGGGAACAGCTTGAATCCCTGTAATTCTATTATTTTTTTGTTGAATTGATGAATAGGAATATAACTATGCTGATAACAAGCGATATACACTCTCAACAAAATCTCAACACTCCAAAAGAGAAGTTGAGGATAACACACCGTCCGACTGTTGATTTCTCTTTTGGCAAGTGGTTTGTTGAGAAGCCGTTGAGGAAGTATAATACTGTATATAAGGATATTAAACTATCCATTCATCAAATCAACGTTTTTCCAACCATCATCAACCCCACTATAATACTAAACCAATTAAAAGACTGAAATATGAACATCCAAGATGCAAAACAAATCAAGATTGCAGACTACCTGCAAAGTCTGGGCTACTCGCCCGTGAAACAGCAAAGCGGCAGCCTGTGGTATAAATCCCCGTTCCGCCGGGAAACGGAAGCATCGTTCAAGGTGAACACCGACCGTAACCTGTGGTTCGATTACGGGCTGGGTAGAGGCGGCAACATCATCACTTTGGCACAGGAACTATATGGCTCGGATTATGTTCCCTATTTGCTCGACAGGATTGCGGAACAGGCACCGCACATCCGACCTGTATCTTTCTCTTTTCGCCGGCAACCATACGAGCCGAGTTTCCAACATTTGGAGGTACGGGAACTTTCGCATCCGGCATTACTGCGCTACTTGCAGGAACGTGGGATAAACACAGCTCTTGCAAAGCCGGAGTGCAAGGAACTGCATTTTATCAACAACGGCAAGCCTTATTTCGCTATCGGCTTCCCTAATGTGGCAGGAGGCTACGAGGTGCGCAACCGATTCTTCAAAGGCTGCATAGCACCGAAGGACATCAGCCATATCCGGCAGCGGGGAGAGCGGCGAGAAAAATGCCTCGTGTTCGAGGGCATGACGGACTATCTTTCATTTCTCACGTTACGGATGAAGAACTGCCCGACCATGCCTGACCTTGACAGGCAGGATTACGTTGTCCTCAATTCGGTTTCCAATGTTTCCAAAGCCATAGATACGCTGCACGGATATGAGCGCATCCACTGCCTGCTCGACAATGACGAGGCAGGGATAAGGGCATATCAGGAACTGAGAAAAGAGTTTTCCGGACGCCTCCGTGACTTCTCCGACAATTACAGGGGCTACAAGGATTTGAACGATTACCTGTGCGGTAAGCCTTTGTCCCAATCGGCAGAGCCGATGAAGCAGGAGCCGCAAGTCCAATCCGCAAGGCGGATAATGCAGCCACCGAAGAAGCGAGGGCTGAAAATGTAGGGAGAGGGACTCAGCAGCCGCACGGATATTTACCGGCGGAAAATACCATAGCTTATTAGGGAATTTTTCCGAACCGCATTGCAAGCAACGCTGAAAATTCCCCAATAAGCCAAAGAGGTTGCACCTCTCTGGACTCTCCCGACCAACGGCAGAAGCCGTACAAAAGCAATCATCAATCATTGTTTCACAAACTAAAAAAGAAGTCATATATGAGCTACGCAGTATTACACATGGAGAAAACAAGCGGAACGGATGCCGCCATGTCAGCGCACATAGAGCGCACCATCCGACCGAAGAATGCGGATGCAGGCAGGACGCATCTCAATCGGGAATTGATAAGTTTTCCTGACGGTATTGAAAACAGGACACAGGCTATACAGCACCGGTTGGACACCGCAGGACTGACACGCAAAATCGGCAACAATCAAGTGAGGGCAATCCGTATCCTGCTTACGGGAACCCACGAGGATATGGAACGTATCACCAATGATGGGAGGCTTGATGAATGGTGTAGCGACAATCTGAAATACCTCGCTGACACATTCGGCAAGGAGAATATCGTGTCGGCAGTCCTGCACATGGACGAGCAGACACCGCACATACATGCTACACTTGTTCCCATTGTCAGAGGAGAACGCAAACGCAAGAAGAAGGAGGAACAGGTGAAGAAGCGATACCGCAAGAAACCGACAGACACAGTCCGATTGTGTGCCGATGATATAATGACACGTACCAAACTCAAATCCTATCAGGACACATACGCCCAAGCCATGAGCAGATACGGATTGCAACGTGGCATAGACGGTTCTGAAGCGAAGCACATTTCCACACGGCAGTATTATCGTGATTTGGTGCAACAGACAGAGCAGTTACAGACAGATATAGAGCAACTTCAAGACCGCAGGGAAACGGCACAGGAGGAACTCAGACGGGCGAAAAGGGAGATACAGACTGAAAAGCTGAAAGGTGCGGCAACAACCGCAGCTGCCAACATCGCCGAGAGTGTCGGCTCTCTTTTCGGCAGCAATAAAGTCAGGACATTGGAGAGGGAGAACAGGAATCTGCATGAGCGTATATTTGAGCTTGAAGAAGAAGCCCGACAAAGGGAACAGCAACAGGCAAAGCGCATACAGGAGATAACGGATGCATATGAACAGCGGCATCGCAAGCTGTCAGAGTTCGTGAATTTCGTCAAACGCTATTTCCCGTATGTTGAAAAGCTGATGCCGACAATAAAGTTCTTGCGTGACACTCTGAATTTTGGCGATGGGCTTATCAGGAAACTGTGTGCATTCAAGGACGTTTCAATTAAAGGCGACCTTTATTCTCCCGAGTTCAGGCAGCACTTTAAGGCTGACGGTGCGGTTTGCTCTCTCAAACAGAATACGGAAGGTAATTTCGATTTCAAGATAGACGGAGTTTCGCATGTAAGTTGGTTCAGACGCAGGAAAGATGAGTTTATGGAAGCGTTGGGATTGCCGACAAGGAAACAAAACAGGGGTATTCAGTTGTAAATCAAATAAAGTCCGTGATAGTTGAATGCCATATCACGGATTTTTTGTACTTTTGCACTTGGATTGAGGTGACTCTTTCCAAGACATATTGCTCAATAGCTTCACAATCACCACCGCAAGTAAAAGAGCAAATCATCAATATTGGGACTGCACCCATACGGGCGCAGGCATCCCATATTTGATGATGGTTTGTGGTGAACCGTGAAGCGTATGGCGTATGTCTGCGCTTTTTTGTAACTAAAAAACAAAGAATATGAGAAGAATATTATTAGGAGCTTTGCTCGTTACATTGTTTGCATCATGCAGCAAATCGCTGGAAGATAAGGCGAACACATTGATAGAAGAGGATATAAAGAAAACATTGTATCATCCTGAAACGTACGACCCGGCGGAAACTCAGGTTGATAGCGCATTTACTCCTTTTGATGATCCTGTATTTTATGAAAAGACAATACAATTATGCAAAATAGGGATGTCTATTGATGAATATGACAGAAAGATGAAGAGTGCAAAATCTTCAATGTCTATTTGGAGCGGACCATACCAATCTGCTTATAGCAAGAATGAATATCAAGAAGCAAAAGATGAATATGACGAGAACGCACAGAATAAAAAAAATGCGGAGAAAAAAGCAAAGAAACTTGCAGACGAACTGAAAACCATGCTGGATAAAGAACAGTTGTTTATAGGTTTTAAAGCTCGACATCGTTTTCGTGCTAACAACAATGCTGGGCAAATCGTTTTCGGGGAAATGAAGTATCTGTTTGACAAGGACATGAACAAGATTGTAGCATCATACGACATGGATGATGACGAATATAAGACCGTGCAAATTGTTTATAAGCAGATGCTTGGCGAAGATGTTCAGATTGAGGGCGAAAATTTCGATGATGACGAAGTATTGGAAGAATAAAAGTTGTACAATAAGATGATACACACGTTTTACGATGTTTTGTCGGATGTCATATAACTTTGCATTGTAAAATCAAAACTGTTAATATGACAAACAAAAGAACTATAGGAGAACTCATAGAAAATGAAGTTCGCAAACAACAAATTCCGATTACTGAATTTGCTAAGATGATTTGCTGCCAAAGAAATAATGTTTATGACATTTTTAAACGCAGCAAAATGGATATTGCTCAGTTGAAGCAAATTTCAAAAGTACTGAACCGCAATTTCTTTAAGGAACTTGCCGAGGATGTGGAACTGATAAACGACAGCAAAGAATCTGAAGAAGAGGTAATGAAGCAAAAAGCTGTATCGCAGTTCTTAAATGTCGTACCAGATATACTGCGCAAATTAGGAAAGTCTTCAGCTATAGTTTTCAGTAAATTAGATGAACCTGGATATGAGGATTGCCCTACACCTGATTTTGGATTGTCTGACTATTTTATTACTTTCACTATAGGTGAAACCCTAAAAGAGCGTATAGGTAATTGCGCTGCACTTCCGATAGCTCCTGCCTTTAGCGATGATGGCTGTATGGTAGAAGTATGCACTAATGTTGTTTATAGGTCAGTATGTGTAAATGTAAAATTGGATTATAAAACAGCCGATGAATGGTACAAATTTTTAGCTTTTGCATTTGAAATTTATACAAGATTTGGGAGGAAATAAACAATGAATATACATTCTATTCTGAATGATTATACGGAAATAAAAGAATGTTCTTATAAAGGAGAACATTATTCCGTTCGTGATAACGGAGCTGTATTACGCCATGCACGAGAAGGAAAGCGTATAAGGAAAGATGATAATACGTGGACTTTCGGAAAGCCAAATGAGAATACTGGATATATGGAAATTGGGACAGAACGGGTACATCGAATTGTGGCTTTCGCTTTTCTTGGCGAACCTCCCACACCTCAGCACATCGTTGATCACATTGATACCAACCGCAGGAACAACAGACCTCAAAACCTCAGATGGCTGACAAAGTTAGAAAATGCGTTGAACAATCCGATAACAAGAAAGAAAATAGAATATCTTTGTGGGAGCATTGAGGCTTTTGTGAATGACCCTTCAATAATACAGGAGTTTGTCGATGACAATCCAAATTATGAATGGATGAGAACCGTAACACCGGAAGAAGCAAAAGCCTCTTACGAAAGATTGTGCGCCTGGGCAGAAACAAAAATAATGAGAAATCTTTAGGCGGAGCTATTGGAGAATGGATTTATACTCCTTATGGAAGGGAAGAGAAGAAATCTCCTTTTGAGAGAGAACAACATAATATAAATGTAACTTCGGAACAAATTGGCAATATGATTAGTATTGATTCGCACACAGATAGCCTGACCGAATCATTAACACCTAATGCCATGCAAAGATATTGGCGTACACCAACAGAATTCCCACTCTGTCCTTCTGAAGTTGGAGATAGGCCACTGACCACTTATCTGAACAATTTGAAAAAAGGTGCTGTCATAACTAAAAATCAATATGCCACACATTTTATAGATGATTTTGCATCATGTAATGATAATCGCCTTGTGATAATCACACATGCAGATGATGGAATAAAGAAGTTCTCAATGATTACTATAACATTTGAGGACGGGAAATACGTGCATGAAGGAACAACGTTCTTTGAGGAACAAGGTGCGCAAAAGGCTCTTACTTTGGCTCAGGGACTTAAATGGGAAGGTGAAGACGGAATAGATGATTATTGTTAATAGACATGATATGAAAAGACTATTTATCATAAGTGCTTTCTTGATGATGTTTTACACATTATACGCACAAACTGTTACAGACTCTGCAACAGTTGTTAGAAGTGTTGATGAAGTTGCAAGATATAAACTATATCCGACAACTAATATGTGGACATTTCTGAAACTTGATACAAGGAATGGTCGTATTTGGCAAGTGCAATGGTCGTTTGAAGATGACAAACGTTTTGAAACAGCACTATCTTTATATTCAGTTGTATGGAAAGACGAAGAAGTCAATGGACGCTTTATTTTATATCCAACAACCAATAATTATAATTTCATCATGCTTGACCAAATTAATGGAAAAACATACCAAGTGCAATGGTCTCAAGAACCTGATAAAAGAATCATCGTGCCAATTGAATGATATATCCAATTATAAAACAACAGTTAATTATTGGATAACAAAATCCATCCAGCAAATAGTGAGAAACAAATAATAGGGAATTCGAAACAGTTAAATACAGTCAAAGTTTAGCTGACTGAAAGAATTTTTTGATTACATTTTGTATTTTTGCATTTTTAAAGCGTTATTTGAAAAAAGCAAAACTGAGAAATCCGATGAAATCTGCAAGTTGGCAAATCGTAACCCGACAGAGCGTAACATTAATGTAAATTACTCAACGTCAGCACATAATTTGGTGTCAAGCTCTTTTGCGGTAGTAGATTACTGAAAATGTACTCTTCATCGTTCTTAATTTTTGGATTTCAAAATTAGTTGGTGAAGAGTCCGGTGTCGGTACGCAAAACGGGGAGGAACGGCGCAATCTTTTTTCCGTAACCGTATTTGTTACGTGAGTTGTGGGTAACTCACTATAACATAGTGTCTTGTTTCGCCATTCGTACCCGTTTGTCGCATTTTCGGACACGCGCAGCTTGAAAAGTTTCCATCCTTCGTGGAGCGCAGAAAACACAATTTCGCCCGTCTGAAAGCGGGACTTGCCGGAACCGAGGACTCATATATCCTGCCGGTTGCCTGTGAGCATTCCGATCCGAGCTGGTTTGGTTTCCTTCTGACCTGCCAAGAGGGCGTGGATCGGAACAAGGTAGTCAAATATGTCGAGGAAAAGGGCGTGCAGACGCGTATGCTCTTTGCCGGAAACCTGATCAAGCATCCGTGCTTTGATGAGATGCGGAAAGAAAACTGCGGCTACCGCGTAGCCGGAACTCTGGAAAATACCGACCGTATCATGCGCGATACCTTCTGGGTCGGCGTTTATCCGGGCATGACAGATGAAATGATTGATTATATGGCAAAGACACTTCGTGAGGCATGCCGTCAGTAGGGACGGGGACCGCGGCAATTCACAGGCGGGGAGATACTCTGCCTGTAAGAAAATGCCTGTGAAAATGAGCAGCTGTGACAGAGAAAGAACAGTTACAGGAGAAAATGAGGGGACAACCATCATGAATGAGGAAAAATCAGAGAGCCGCAGGGCGGTCAAACTGCCGCCGTGTCCGGGGCTTGAGAAGGTTCACCGGGCGAATCTGCGCCTTTTGAAGGAGATAGACCGGATCTGCCGGAAATACAAGATTTCCTATATGCTGGATTCCGGGACACTTTTGGGCGCGGTGCGTCATGAGGGATTTATCCCGTGGGATGATGATGTCGATCTGGCATTTACACGTGCCAATTATGAGATGTTTTTGAAGGTAGCGCCGCGGGAGCTGCCGGAGGGAATGTCCCTGCTGCGCCCGGAGGAGATCCGGGGTGGCAAGGTGTTTTATGATTTTACAACGCGCGTCATCTATGACAATAGCCGCGTCCATGAGGACAATGAGCAGATGCAGTTTTATGAGGGAAAATTAAACCATCTCTGGGTGGATCTGTTCGTCCTTGACCGCCTGCCGGATAGTAAGGTGGGCGCGTGGAGCGCAAAATTTCTTCAGAAGGTTATTTATGGAATGGCGATCGCACACCGTGATCAGATTGATTTCAGCAAATACAGCCTGATGGATAAGCTGCGGGTTGGTGTGCTGGCAGGTGTGGGACACCTTGTCCCGATGCCGGTTTTATTTAAGCTACAGAGACTTGCAGCGGCGAAGGATCGCAAAAAGAAGACGAAACACTGGTATTACAGCAATTACCAGCCGGATTATCTCTATGTAACGCTGGAGGGCGCATGGTGCGAGCACGCGGTGGATCTGCCGTTTGAGGACACAAAGCTGATGGTGCCGGTGGGCTATGAGCATGTGCTGGAGTGGATTTACGGCGACTATATGACGCTGCCGCCGGTGGAAAAACGGGTTCCGGCACATTCTTCGATAGCGATCGAAATTTTGGATGACCCGGATGTTTAATTGAAAGATGAAATATGAGTAAGAAAGATAAGAAAAAACGGACAGACAGCATGGAAGATAAGAAGAAAAATGAAACCAGACAGTCGACCATGCAGAACAGGATGGAAAATATGAACGGACAGAAACCAAAGACGATCTCGATCGTGATTTCTGTTTACAACGAGGAAAAGGCGCTGCATGAGTTCTATCGGGAGGCAACTCCGGTTTTTGAGGCGCTGCCGTGGAATTACGAACTGATTTTTGTCAACGACGGAAGTGCGGACGCCTCGGGGCAGATTCTGGCAGAACTGGCGGCAGCGGATCCGCGGGTACGTGTGATCAACTTTTCCCGCAACTTTGGCCATGAGGCGGCGATGCTTGCGGGGCTGGACCACAGCAGCGGGGAGGGCATCGTGTGTATGGATGCCGATCTGCAGCATCCGCCGGAATGTGTGGCGCAGATAATCGAAAAATTCGAAGAGGGCTATGAGGTTATCAACATGGTCCGGACGAAAAATAAATCGGCTGGATTCATCAAAAACCTGACGTCTTCTGCTTTTTATAAATTTTTGAACAAGATTTCAGATGTGAAGCTGGAAAATAACGCATCCGATTTCTTTGCGCTGACTGCCAATGCGGCGCAGGTGTTAAAGACCAATTACCGGGAAAAAGTGCGTTTCCTGCGCGGCTATGTGCAGAATATCGGATTTAACCGGACGACCATCGAGTATGAGGCGAGAGCCAGGGTGGCGGGCGAGAGCAAGTACAGTATTCGGAAATTATTTAAATTTTCGATCAATACGATTCTCTGCTTTTCGGATCTGCCGCTAAAGCTTGGCATTTACTCGGGAATTATCGTGGGCTTTCTGGGGCTGCTCGTGATGCTGGAAACGATTTATGAGTGGGCGGTCAAAGGAACGCCCAATGGTTACGCGACGATCGTAGTGCTTTTATGCTTTATGTTCGCGATGCTGTTTGTGATTGTGGGAATTATCGGGGAGTATATCGCGATCCTGTTTACAGAATTGAAGGATCGTCCAATTTATATCGTTCATGATACAAAAGGATTTCCGGAAAAGGAAAGCTGACAGGAAGGAATCGTATGAAGAGATTAAGACGTTTACTGATAAGTTTGATGATCACGGCACTGATGGCTGCCGGAATGCCGATGACGGCATTTGCAAAGCCGGACTGGCCCTCGGATACGGGGATCGAGTCGGAGGCAGGCATTGTCATGGATGCGGACTCCGGGGCGGTTTTATTTGGGCAGAACATCCATGTGCAGAAGGCGCCGGCAAGTATCACGAAAATATTGACGGCGCTCGTAGTCATTGAGAACAGCAGTCTGGATGATACGGTCACATTTTCCCACGATGCCGTTTACAACGTGGAAGATGGCAGCGGAAACAAGAACGCCATCGAGGAGGGCGACACGCTTTCGGTGCGCGATTGTCTCTACCTGCTGCTGATGCGTTCTTCCAACCAGGCGGCGAATGCGCTGGCGGAGCATGTGGGCGGAAGCCGCGACGGTTTTGTGAAGATGATGAACGAGAAGACGGCGGAGCTTGGCTGTGAGAACAGCCATTTTGCGAATCCGTCCGGTCTGAATGACGACACACAGCTCACTTCGGTGTATGATATGGCGCTGATCGCATCGGCGGCGTATAAAAATGACACGCTTTTAACGATCAGTAAGGATAAGAGCTACCGATTACCGGCGACGAAGAACAATCCGGACGGTGTGACCATTCAGCCGGAGCATAAGCTTCTTATCACGACTGACACAGAGAGTCCGAACTATTATCCATATGCGGTGGCCGGAAAGACCGGTTACACATCCGTTGCGGGGCAGACGCTTGTTACCTATGCGATCAAGGATGACAGACGCCAGATTGCGGTCACGATGAAGAGTACGCAGGCGACCCATTATCAGGATACGATTGCATTGCTGGATTTCGGCTTTCTACGGTTTGAAAATGTAAATATTTCGGAAAATGAGACGGCATACACAAGCGGCGATCAGCCGGTGCAGATCGGAGACAATAGCTATCAGCCGTCCGATTTATCGATGGATACGTCGGCAGTCATCACGATCCCGAAGGATGCTTCGTTTGCGGATGCGGAGAAGACGGTGGTAACGGATCTGCCGGAGGATGCACCGCTGGGCGCGGTGGCACTGCTTTCTTACAAATACAACGACCGCAAGATCGGACAGGTGTATCTGATCAGCGCATCGGCGGCAGAAGCGGCAGCAAACGGGGAGACGGCTCCGGATGACGGAAATACGGCATCGGATCCGGCAGCATCCAATACAGGCGCGTCCGGAAAACCGAAGCAGGCGAAATCTTCGTTCCACCTGACCCTGCCGAAACTTCCGAAAGTATCGGTGAGAACGGTGCTGATTGTGGTCGTCAGTGTGCTTCTGGCAGCGGCGTGTGCGGCGCTTGTATGGTTGTTCTACCAGCGTCATCAGGAAGAAAAGAGACGCCAGGAGGAGCGGAGAAAACGGAGAAGACAGCGTCTGCAGGAGATCGGCTGTTCGCGGGAAGAGTTTGAAAAACTGCTTGAAAAGCGGATGGGCGCGTCCTACAGGGCGCCTGGCACAGCGGAGGCAGATGAGAGCACAGAGCAGGCGGAGTCTGACATGGATGTGCGATCTGGTTCAGGACAGGTTCCGGCGGCAGATGCAGCCGCGTCCCGGCTGGCAGAGAGTGGAAAAGTAAGAACTGGTTCCACGGAAAAGAAGCCGCTGAAAGAAAAACCTGCACAGAAAGAGGCAGAGGATGCCAAAACACAGCAGGGTGTGCAGGAGGATGACACAGAGCTTACGGTTGAGGATTTGGATTGACAACCTGGATGCGCTAAATGGCGGTAAAATGGTCCAGATGGATTGTTTACGGGAAATTTTGGAAAGTATGAAGATTTTTTGAATTTTTCTAAAATGACTACAAAAACAAAAGGCGATATTATATAATAGCCATGCGGTTCGGGCTGGTTCCGGCTGTGAATGAGTGAATGAAGGGATAGAAGAACACGATGAAAAAACTTCTGATAATGATGGTTGCGTGTATGGCGCTGCTCAGCGGATGCACGGAGAGTACGATTGTAAAACCGACTTCTGAGACGGTAGTCGGAGATCCGAATTTTGAGACCCAGGAAAATGTTGAGATCGACTGGACACAGGTCAGCACGGACGCGGAAGACATGTTCAAGGATACAAGTACCTACGAGTACGGCCGCGATTTCCATTTCTATATGGAGCCGAACAAGAAACAGATCATGCTGATCTGGGTAGTGGCAGATGATCTGCCGGATGATCAGATAGGAACCTATGCGGAAGATTTAATCAAGGGATTCAACGACATTGTCCACACCCAGGACTTCTCGATTGAGATGTCCGGTGAAGATTCCTACGGCGGACTGTGGAAACAGTATGCACTGTCCTACAGCATCGTTCCGGAGAGCGACCAGGATAACGAGGACGCATGGTTTATCAGTGGTTCCTATGAGGCTGGCGCAGATTTCAAACTTCCGGATACCAAAGAGCTGATTTCCAAGGTGAAAGAGAAAGAAGCAGCAGGCGAGTACGATACGACTGAGGCGGAGGAAGAGACAGAGAACGCAGAATAAGAGGTTGTCTGCACAGACACGGGATATTTTCTGTGTATAATTAAGAGAAAAGTGATCAAAAAAGCTGTCATATGAGAAACAGATGAGTGTTCTTCATATGACAGCTTTTATTTACCAGGAACCGAAGTACGTGTTTTCACTCAACAGGTAGTCCGCTGTGATAAGACTCATTCCCCAGTTCAGCCAGAAGCGGCGATAAATCCTGTTTATCTAACGGCATGTTGTCTGTGACGGCGCTGTTTAAAAGCGCATAGACACGGCTGCATTTGTCCAATGTTTCATGGAAGAGATCAACAAACGAGGCGGTTGAGACGCGGGTCGGATCCCACGGGTTGCCCCATGCTTCGTGGTTTAGGTTACAGCTGCTCCGGTAGTCGGTTACGGAGTCCGTTACCATTTTCGCGGAAGCAACTGGGTGGTTGACGAAGATGGATTCGACCTGTGCAATGCCGAATTTTTTCTTGCCGTTCTTGTCCGAGAGTGTCCGGCAGCCGAAGCGCAGCGCCCAGATGGAGCGGTGCACCATCGCCGGAGTAACCTGGAAGTTGTTGCGGTAGGTGATCGGATAATAGGTTTCGTTGATGCAGGAAGCCAGGAAATGGGAAATAAACTGGATTTCCTGTCCATTTAGACAGATCGTGGCGGTCTGGTTAAATTCGGACGGCTTCTTTTTTTTATATTTCCAGAGCAGGATCGCGTCGAGCTCGTTTTCCAGATGTGCGTGCATCCCGTGATGCATGGAGGTCGGGGCATCCACTGGATAGCCGATGCGCCCGTACACGTAAGGATGACAGATCGAATCGGCAATGTAATGGTTTATAAATCCGGCCAGATAGGAGATGGCTTCCTCCTGCTGCTGGCGCGAGCGGATGGTTCCAATACGGCGCAGACAGCACTCAAAAAAGGCGTTTACCTTGTGTTCGTGCATATAGGAACCGACGTTGCGGTAATCGCGGTGGCGCAGGATCGGGATATTATAGAAAAACATATCCGGTCCCTGCAGACCGAGCTGGTAGAGCCAGCGGTATTTGGCGATCGTGTGTTTTAAGGGTGTGAACGGCATATCGTTGTATGCTTTCATGCCGAATATATAGTGCGTGGTAAAACCTGGCATATTGTTTTCATCCTTTCCAGAAGGACAGAGATTTGGAAATTTGTCCGCCTGTCCGATATGCTTATTGTAGCACTGCCGGTCTGGTTTGTCATGGGGTTTGCGGATGTTTACAGAAAGTGTAAGAAAATGTGGTTACTGTACACGGGTAGGCACTTTTGGAACCGAAAGTGCCGTAAGAAAACGTGGTGGCAGCAGGAATTTGCCGTATTTAAATGCGAAGCCACGGCAAATTCCGTTACTGGACACGTATGCGTGTACAGTAACAAAATGTGGATGGAAAGAGAGTTCTCGGAAGGCAATATCACGGCTTGGAGAATGAAATATCATAGTAAATCATAGGATTGATTTGATAGAGTGAAAATAGATATAGAAAGGTGCTCGGATGGAAGCGCTCAGAATCGTACAGAAAATGGTGTGGGGACCGTGGCTTCTGGGACTGTTTCTGGCGGTTGGAGTCCTCTGCATGGTGCGTCTGCGGGGATTTCCGATCCGTCATATCAGAGTCTGGTGGGGAGAGACGGTTGGGAGCGGCGGGAAAGGACAGCTTTTGACGACCTGCACCGCGCTGGCGGCGACGGTCGGAACGGGAAATATCACGGGCGTGGCAGCCGCGTTGGCGATCGGTGGTCCGGGTGCTGTGTTCTGGATGTGGGCGGCGGCATTTCTGGGGATGGCGCTGGCATATACGGAGGTTTATCTGGGAATTTTGTATGGGGGCGGACCTTATGTCTATCTGGAAAATGGGGTTGGAAGCTGTTTCGCTGGAAAATGCTATGCCCTGTTTTGCGTGCTGGCGTCGCTTGGAATGGGATGCATGGTACAGGCGGGGGCTCTGGCGGATAGTCTGCGCTATGCAGCGTCCCTGCCGCCGCTTGGAACCGGTATCATACTGGCAGTTTTGACTGCCGTGGTGCTCTTTGGCGGGGCAAAACGCATCGGATGGACGGCTTCGGTTCTGGTACCGGTATCGGCGGGGCTGTATCTGCTGGCAGGTGGAATCGCCGTGTTCAGTTTTTATGATCAGATACCGGAAGTATTGATGAAAATTGTGGGCGGGGCATTTGGACTGGCAGATAATGCAGGACAGACGGATGGAAGCAGTATTTTGAATTTTTCAGGAATTTCGGGCGGGATGACCGGGTACGGAATGGCAGCGGCGATCCGGAGCGGGGTATCGCGCGGTGTGTTTTCCAATGAGGCGGGCCTGGGGAGTCTGGCGGTGCTGCATGGGATGAGTGAGGGAAAGGGGAAGCTAAGACAGAGGCAGGAAGCGCAGAAACAGGGAATGTGGGCGATTTTCGAGGTGTTTTTCGATACAATCATAGGGTGCAGTCTGACCGCTTTTTTACTGCTCTGTGTATTTCCACACAATCTGACCGGGAAGATCGATTCCCTGGGCGGCAGCGGCGCGGTGGCGGCAGCTCTGGCAGCCCGTTTTGGAAATGCAGGCGGCATAGTGACGGCGGCGTGCATGGTGCTGTTTGCCTTTGCCACGATCCTTGCCTGGTTTTACATCGGCGATCAGGCACTTGGATGGCTGATGCGGGATGTCCCACAGAAGCGTGCCGACAAAATATGTATTTTGTATCACGGAGGTTATCTTGTTTCGGTCTTTCTCGGCTGCGTCAGCCGGATGGAAGCCGTCTGGGCGGTATCTGATATTTTCAATGGGCTGATGGCGGTGCCAAACCTTGCAGCGCTGGTGCTGCTTGGCAGGAAGGTACGAAGACCGGAACGGTGAGAGAATCGAGGAATTCAGATACAACAAAAGACCTCTCCAGCAGTGAGAGGTCTTTTGGTATTGAAAAAGGGAGGAGAGCTGATATAAACTCAGCTCGGTATTATGAAAAAAATTTGTAAGCATTGCTTGTTGCTATGGTTATAGTATAGGGAAAAATCGTGAAGAAACCATGTTAATTGTGTAAAAGGTTTTTTAATGAAGTGTGAACGAAATATGAACGCGGAACATGGATTCCATGATTACGATAAATATGTTTTATGTTCAGAGGATCGAAAATGGCAGCCTGGGCAGGAAGCGCAGATATTTTGCGTGCTTCGTCTGTCAAGACTGCCATAAAAAATACGGGTATAAAGTGTGTCAACAATCCTTATTCCGCTTTTTTAACTGATAAAACGGTTCCGCTGAATGCATCCACTTCACTGACGGTTCCCGTATACGTTACGGTAACTTTATCCCCATCTTTTACATCAGAAAGCCCGTCCGGTTTCTGATCCTGCTCGAAGCTGAATTCATAATCGGTTCCGTCGGCGGTGATCGTAAACATAAAGTCTTTGATGTCGCTGATCGTACCAGTCATTGTGGACTGTTTTGCATCGGCAGTTCCTTCGGATGGAAGAACGGCGTCTTTGGCGTCTTCTTTTAAATCATCCATCGGGCTGCTTTCGTCCATGCCATTCGAGCTGGACTCGGAGGAGGCGGACTGGGACGATTCATTAGCAGTCGATTCATTCACGTTTTTGGAAGAGCAGGCGGTTGCGAGCGAGAGGATCGCAGCCGCGCCCAGGATAGCAAAATATGTTTTTTTCATAGTACATTACCAACCTTTCTTTTGACTTAGTTTGCTCACAGATGTATGATGCAGGACGGATGATGATTCCTGAGCGCAACATTCATCTTTTCGCATAGAATGTCCATTTCGACATTGTGCTATACATCTTAAGCCATAAATGTGAACGAATTGTGAGGAGAAACTTACGAAATGTAAAGAAAATGGACAAATATGGAACGAAAAACAGTCGATTTTCGAACGTTCTTATGGTATAATGTGACCACTTAATGAGGTATTTTTTAAAATTCAGGAGGAAACATACATGAAAAATCCAGTTGTTACCATTGAGATGGAAAATGGCGATATCATGAAGGCAGAGCTCTACCCAGAGATTGCGCCGAACACAGTCAACAACTTTATCAGCCTGATCAAGAAGGGCTTTTATGATGGTCTGATCTTCCACCGTGTCATCAAGGGCTTTATGATTCAGGGCGGATGCCCGAATGGAAACGGTATGGGCGGTCCAGGGTATACCATCAAGGGTGAGTTCAGCCAGAATGGTTTTACGAACAATTTCAAGCACACCAAGGGCGTTCTCTCTATGGCGCGTGCGATGGACCCGAACTCCGCAGGTTCCCAGTTCTTCATCATGCATGAGACTTCCCCGCATCTGGATGGTCAGTATGCATCCTTCGGGAAGGTAGTTGAAGGTCTGGATATCGTGGACAAGATTGCCGGTGTCCGCACCGACTGGGGCGATCGTCCGCTCAAAGAGCAGAAGATCAAAAAGATGACCGTTGACACCTTCGGCGAGGAGTACCCGGAGCCGGAAAAAGGAAAAGAAAGATAATCTATGACAATCGAACGAGAAGTAACCATTGCGGGACAGACATACCCGGTAATTCTCTCCGATGAAAACGAAGCTCTTCAGGCTGCGAAAGCAGCCGGGAGAGCTATTGTTGGCTTATGGAGGGAAAATGAGGAAAAACAGCCGGCCGACTATTCATTTTGCCTTTACCTTATTACAGACCCTGAAGACGCCGATGAAACATTCCTGGAACGCGTCGTCCGCCGCCATCTGGCTCTCCCGTGGTTCATCGCGGAAACCGACCGCCTCATCATTCGTGAATTTTCCCGGGACGATCCGTTGGAACCGGCATCCGCTGAGGATGCCGACGGAACTTTCTCCGACTGGAACAAACGCGAGGAATACAGGAAACACCAGTACCGCTTTGCCGAGTGCGGTTTGTGGGCGCTGGAACGCCGCGCGGACGGGGTGCTGGTTGGAAAGGCGGGGCTGACAGACGGAGAACTGGGATATCATATTTATGAACCGTTCCGCCGTCAGGGTTATGCGCTGGAAGCCTGCCGGGCGATTGTGAAATACGGGTTTGAAACGCTGGAGCTGGATAAGATCCGGCTTCGCACGAAGCGTTCCAACACGGCTTCACGGATATTGGCGGAAAAAATGGGATTCGTTCAGGTACCTTCATTCTGTAAGGATTCTATTGTATTTTGTATGCAAAGAGGATATAATAACTTGTATACAAAATAATGAAAAAATACAATCTAGTGTGATTACACTAAGGGAACGATGGGAGGAATGACCGATGATCAGGCATCTGGAGCTGAAAGCATATGGAAAGATCAATCTCGGTCTGGATGTAGTCCGCCGGAGAGAAGACGGCTACCACGAAGTGCGGATGATCATGCAGACGGTGCGCGTGTACGACGCGATCGAACTGAATCGGACGGAGGAAGAGGGAATCCGTCTTTCAACGAACCTTTATTATCTGCCGGACAATGAAAATAACTTAGGTTACCGCGCGGCGAAGCTTCTGATGGATGAGTTTGGAATCCGCGACGGTGTGGAGATCAAGATGAAGAAATTTATCCCGGTGGCAGCCGGGATGGCAGGCGGCAGCAGCGATGCGGCCGCAGTCCTGTTTGGTGTCAACAAGATGTTCGGACTGGGGCTTTCGAAACAGGAGCTGATGGAGCGCGGCGTCCGTCTGGGGGCGGATGTGCCGTACTGTATCATGCGGGGAACAGCTCTTTCGGAGGGAATCGGGGAGATTCTGACACCGCTTCCGCCGATGCCGCAGTGCCGCGTGCTGATTGCCAAACCGGCGGTCAGCGTTTCGACAAAGCATGTATACGAGAGCTTAAACCTGCCGTCTCTGGGCGCTGAGGCGCATCCGGATATTGACGCGATGCGCGCGGCGATCGAGAAAAAAGACCTCTCCGGCGTCGTTTCACAGCTTGGAAACGTGCTGGAAACGGTGACGATCCCGGAAAATCCGGTGATTCAGACACTCAAAGATAAGATGATGGAGATGGGCGCGGATGGCTCTTTGATGAGCGGAAGCGGTCCAACCGTATTTGGCTTGTTTACGAACCAGACGGCGGCGCAGGCGGCGTATGAGGAACTCCGCTATGGCAGCAGCCAGGATCTGGCGAAACAGGTATACCTGACTAGTTTTTACAACAGGAAGGGGCACGCAGATGGGGAACAATTTTGAGGTTAAAATGAATGAATATCTCCCACTCAGGGATGTGGTATTCAACACACTCCGCCAGGCAATCTTAAAGGGAGAGCTGGCACCGGGCGAGCGCCTGATGGAGATTCAGCTGGCACAGAAGCTGGGCGTCAGCCGCACCCCGATCCGTGAGGCGATCCGCAAGCTGGAGCTGGAAGGACTCGTTCTGATGATTCCGCGGCGCGGCGCGGAGGTGGCGCGGATTTCGGAAAAAAGCCTGAAAGATGTGCTGGAAGTGCGCCGTTCGCTGGAGGAACTGGCGATTGAGCTGGCGTGCCAGCGCATGACGGAAGAAGATATGCAGGCATTGGAAGAAGCACAGAAAGCATTTAAAGCGGCGATTGATCAGGGCGATGCGATGAAGATTGCGGAGACGGACGAGGCATATCATGACGTGATCTACCATTCGACCCGCAACAAGCGTCTGGTGCAGATTTTGAACAACCTGCGTGAGCAGATGTACCGGTTCCGTCTGGAATACATCAAGGACGAGGATAAACGGCAGATTCTGCAGTTAGAGCATGAAAAAATATTGGAGGCACTGCGTCTGCGCCATATGGCGGAGGCAAAGGCGGTAGCCAGGGGGCACATAGATAACCAGGAAATCACGGTACTTAAGAATTTAAAGGAGCGGAAGGAAGTATGACATTTAAAGAATTGTACCTGTCCGGACAGATTCCATTTGAGGAAATCGATCGCTATATTTCCCGTTGGAACCGGTCGGATGATGAGCGGACACTGGCAAAATATCTCGGTCTCAACGCCGATGAGGAGGATGTCTGGATCGATGACAGCGACGAGGCGCTGAAAGAGATGCTGGATAAAAGAGAAAGGGTAGCCGGTACGCCGGTTACCCTTGGAAAGACGGATATTATCGTCAATAAAAATGGATTTGGCGCGCTGCCAATCCAGCGTATTTCTTTTGATGATGCGAAGGTACTGCTTCGCAAGGCGTATGATGCGGGTGTCCGTTTCTTTGATACGGCGCGCTTTTATACGGACAGTGAGGAGAAGATCGGCTATGCGCTGAGCGACGTGCGCGAGCATATCTATATTGCGACCAAGACAGCGGCAACGACGGCGGAAGGCTTCTGGAAGGATCTGGAGACGAGTTTACATAATTTAAAAACAGACTACGTGGACATTTACCAGTTCCACAATCCGGCAGTCTGTCCGAAGCCGGGAGACGGAAGCGGTCTTTATGAGGCGATGCTCGAGGCAAAAGAGCAGGGGAAAATCCGTTTCATCGGCATCACGAACCACCGCATGAGCATTGCGGAGGAGGCGATCGAGTCGGGGCTTTACGATACCCTGCAGTTCCCATTTAATTATCTTTCCACCGAGCGGGAGATCGCGTTGGCGAAGGCCTGTGCGGAGCACGAAATGGGATTTATCGCAATGAAGGGTCTGTCGGGCGGTCTGCTGACCAATTCGGCTGCGATCTATGCCTATATGGCACAGTTTGAGAATGTACTGCCGATCTGGGGTGTACAGAAGGAAAGCGAGCTGGACGAATTTTTAAGCTACATCGGCAATCCACCGGAACTGACGGACGAGCTGAAAGCTGTTATTGAAAAAGACCAGAAAGAGCTGGCAGGTGAATTCTGCCGGGGCTGCGGCTACTGTAATCATGGCTTCCAACCGGCTCATGAATC
>OGXZ01000530.1_pt1 | contig 22499 bp, 23 predicted proteins | sample 1576431 | NCBI WGS metagenome assembly OGXZ01 (sample SAMEA3541590, study PRJEB24748) | human gut metagenome | biome: human gut; feature: human-associated habitat; material: faeces | place: China | collected 2012
CTGTGTGGAATTTTTCTCTATTCCTGCGAGAGATGGCGTTTATTACAATTTGGAACAAAATCCGGCGCATCCGCGGATGATGAAATCGATGCGCTGAGCGGAGCAACTCTGACAACGAACGCTGTAACAAACGGTGTCAATGCAGGAATCTGCTGTTTTAACTACTGCAACGAATCCGGTCTGCTTTCCGGAGAGGGAGGGAACTCATGAGAAAAGATACGCCGCTGGAACGGCTTTATAATGGTATCATAAAAGAAAACCCGACCTTCGTCATGATGCTGGGTATGTGTCCGACGCTTGCGGTTACCACTTCTGCAAAGAACGGTATCGGCATGGGCCTTGCGACGATGGTCATCCTGACCGCCTCCAACCTGATGATTTCCCTGCTTCGGAAAATCATCCCGGACGGCGTGCGTATGCCAGCATACATCGTTGTTGTGGCATCGTTTGTAACCATCGTGGAATTTTTGATGGAAGGTTTTATTCCGGCACTCTATTCCGCCCTTGGCATCTACATCCCGCTGATCGTTGTAAACTGTATCATCTTAGGACGTGCGGAAAGCTATGCCTCCAAGAATCCGGTTGTTCCTTCTATCTTCGATGGACTTGGTATGGGGCTTGGATTTACACTTGGTCTGACATTGATCGGTCTGTTCCGTGAATTACTCGGTGCAGGACAGATTTTTGGCGCACAGGTTCTTTCTTTAAGCTGGTTCACACCAATCACAATCTTCGTTATGGCACCTGGTGCATTCCTTGTACTTGCATGTCTGGTTGCTGTTATGAATATTGTAAGAGCTAAGATGGAAGCAAAAGGCAAACCACTTGCAAAACCATCCGGATGTATCACTGGTGATTGTGCAGGATGTGGAATGTCTGCAACATGTACCGGTAAAAAACCGGAATCAGCAGCAGCTGAAAAAACAGAGTAGGAGGATAGATACAGATGAAAGAATTAATTTTAATTGCAGTCGGATCTGCGATTGTAAATAACGTTGTATTAAGCCAGTTCCTTGGTATCTGTCCATTCTTAGGTGTATCCAAGAAAACTGAGACCGCAGCCGGAATGGGTGGCGCAGTTGTATTCGTTATTACAATTTCATCTTTTGTAACCGGATTGATTTATAAATATATTCTTGCAAATGAATATCTGTTAAGCAAGGGCATTGACCTTACTTATTTACAGACGATCGTATTCATTCTTGTTATCGCAGCATTAGTACAGTTTGTAGAGATGTTCTTAAAGAAATCCATGCCAGCTTTATACAAGAGCTTGGGTGTGTACTTACCACTGATCACAACAAACTGTGCCGTATTAGGTGTTGCACTTACAAACGTTACCAAAGAATATAATATTCTTCAGGGTGTTGTAAATGGTTTTGCAACTGCATTTGGTTTCCTGATCGCAATCGTAATTATGGCAGGACTTCGTGAGAAGATTGAATACAATGATATTCCAAAGCCTTTCCAGGGAACAGCGATCGTATTAATTACAGCATGTCTGATGTCAATCGCATTTATGGGATTCTCAGGAATGATTTAGGAGGAAAAAGACGATGAACATTACAGCAATTATTTTTGCAGCCGTTGTAGTCGGCGGTGTTGGTATTTTAATTGGATTTTTCCTTGGTGTTTCCGGAGAAAAATTCAAAGTAGAAGTAGATGAGAGAGAAGTAGCCGTTACAGAGGCTCTTCCTGGAAATAACTGTGGTGGTTGTGGATATGCCGGATGTTCCGGACTTGCAGCCGCTATCGTAAAAGGGGAAGCTCCAGTCAATCAGTGTCCGGTTGGTGGAGCACCTGTTGCAGCCAAGATTGGTGAGATCATGGGTGTCAAAGCAGAGGAAGGCGAGCGCAAAGCAGCATTTGTAAAATGTGCCGGAACCTGTGAAAAAGCAAATCAGGACTATGAGTACACAGGAGTTCAGGATTGTGCCGCTATGGCATTTGTTCCAAATGGTGGACCAAAATCCTGCAACTACGGATGTCTTGGATTTGGTAACTGTGTGAAAGCATGTCCATTCGATGCAATCCATGTCGTAGACGGTGTTGCAGTCGTTGACAAAGATACTTGTAAAGCATGTGGCAAATGTGTTGCTGCATGTCCAAAACATCTGATCGAGCTTTTACCAGTGAGCGCAAAACATATCGTACAGTGCAGCTCCAAAGACAAAGGTAAAGATGTTATGAAGGCATGTTCTGTTGGATGTATTGCCTGTCACTTATGTGAGAAAAACTGCCCATCTGATGCAGTTCACGTAGTGGATAATGTTGCATACATTGATCAGGAGAAATGTACAAAATGCGGTCTCTGTGCTGAGAAGTGTCCGAAGAAGATCATTTTGTAAGACCTTAAGAGCAGTGAGCAGGAACACAGGATAAAAAATAAAATGTGGGACCTATCATAAGTCTCAGAGCTGAATGCGTCTGTATCGACAATCATGCCGGTACAGGCGTATTTTTATGCAAAAGTGTCGATTTTTTGTCAGGGATATAGTAAAATAAAGAATATCATATGTTTTTGCCAGAGAGGCATGACAGGTTCCGTCTGGCATGGGAAAAGGAGGGGTTCGATGAAGAAAAAGTGTTGGATAGTTTTATGCGTGGTCTTTATGCTGTCTGTTGCAGCCGGATGTGGCAGTAAGAGCATGGAGACCATGTCGGATTTTGCATCCGGGGAAAGCAGTATGAATGCCGCTATTGAGAACGAGGATTATAAAAATGAGGGGGAAATAGCAGCAGAGGAAGGAATCACATCAGAAAATGGGCTGGATGGACAGGTGGCCGCCGGACGGAAATTGATCCGCACCGTTTATCTGTCTTTGCAGACGACAGAGTTTGACTCTGTGCTCAGCAATTTAAGCGAGAAAACAGCCGAGCTGGGCGGCTATATTGAAAATTCTTCAGTGAGTGGACATAGTTATTATTATAACAATACCAGATATGCAAGTTATACGATAAGAATCCCAACCGCAGAATTAAATCAGTTTGTAGATGTGGTGAGCGAGATTGGTAATGTAACGCAGAAAAATGAATCTGTCGAGGATGTGACCTTACAGTATGTGGATGTGGAGAGCCGCAAAAAAGCATTGGAGACAGAGCAGGAACGCCTGATGGAATTACTTTCCAGTGCGGAAAACATGGAGGATCTTCTGGCTATAGAAAGTAAATTATCAGAGGTGCGGTATGAATTGGAAAATTATGGAAGCCAGCTTCGGATGCTCGACAATCAGATTGATTACAGTACAGTGAATGTGGATGTGGATGAAGTAGAGCGTATTACGGAAACCGGAGAGAAAAGCTTTTTTGCAGAGATAAAAGACCGGTTTGGCGACAGCTTATATCAGGTAGGCCGTGGTATCCGCAGTTTCGTCATAGGATTTTTAGGATCCCTGCCGATCATTTTTGTGTGGGTAGTGATCGCAGCAGTTGTGGTCATTGTGGTGAGATCGATCAGGAAGAAGCGGAAGAAGAAAAAAGAATAAAAAGTTTTTTGATATTTGGATTAAGATATGATAAAGTGGTAAATAGCTCAAAATTTTACCTATATTATGATCGGCTGGATCATAGATATAGTCAATGACACAAAGAACAGATGCATCAAAAGGGGCAACATGAACGAGAAAGAATTTGATTTTACCAAGAAAAAAAGAGTAGTTGTAAAAATCGGTTCCTCTTCTTTAAACAGGGGAGAGACCGGAAATCTGAATTTTACGAAGCTAGAGCATCTTGTGCGCGAGCTTTGCGACATGAGAAACCGCGGAATGGATGTATGTCTGGTAAGTTCCGGTGCGATCGCAGTGGGACGTCAGACAATCGGTCTGAATGAGAGACCGAAGGATATTTCAACAAAACAGGCATGTGCGGCGGTTGGTCAGGCAAGACTCATGATGACATATCAGAGAATGTTTGCAGAGTATAACCAGATCGCAGGACAGATCCTGATGACAAAAAATACAATGGTAAACCCGGTGTCGAGGAAAAATGCCAAAAACACATTTGAAGAGTTATTTCGGCTTGGAGTGATCCCAATCGTAAATGAAAATGATACGGTTTCTACTTATGAGATGCAGTTTGGTGACAATGATACATTGTCGGCTATCGTTTCTTCGCTGGTAGGGGCAGATCTTCTGATTTTATTATCGGATATTGATGGACTGTTTACGGATGATCCGCATAAAAATCCGGAGGCAAAACTGATCAAAGTGGTTGATAAAATTGATGCAAAACTGCTTGGAATGGCAAAAGGTTCTACCGGAAGTGATGTCGGAACCGGCGGCATGGCGACAAAACTCACCGCAGCAAAGATCGCAACGCTTTCCGGCGCGGATATGGTGATCGCAAATGGTGCAGATGTATGCATTTTACATCATATCATTGATGATGATTTCACAGGAACAATTTTTAAAGCCGATAAGAGTGAAAGCTTTCATATCGCAGATTTTATTATGGAGACAATAGGATAATGGAACAGTTAAAAATCGACAGAATTAATGAATTATACAGAAAATCAAAAGCCGAAGGACTGACCGAGGCAGAGAAGAAGGAACAGACACTGCTGCGCAAGGAATTTGTGGCGGATGTGAAGAAAAACCTGACAGCACAGTTGAACAATATTGACATTCAAAATGAGGATGGAACGATCGAAAACCTTGGTGAAAAATATGGAAATAAACCAAAGAAACTTTCGTAAAGAGCATCTTGCCATACGAAATGCCATGCTGCCGGGAGAAGTGGCAGAGAAAAGCAGCGCCATTGTAAAGCGTCTGCTGCAATCGGAATGGTATAAAGATACGAAAGAAATTTTTGCTTATTATCCGTTAGGGAACGAAGTGGATTGCCATGCATTGTTTTTACAGGCATGGGCAGATGGAAAACGGATCGCCCTTCCAAGGACGAAAGAGGAAAATCAGATGGATTTTTTCTATATTGATTCTTTGAAGCAGTTGGAAGAGGGCACATTTCATGTGATGGAACCGGTCAGGGGCAGTGAAAAAGCAGATCCGCTACAGCAACCAGTCATTGTTCCGGGAAGTGTATTTGGCAGGGACGGCAGCCGTTATGGGTATGGAAAGGGTTATTATGACCGCTTTTTTGCAAAATACCCAAGAGTGAGGCGATATGCAGTCTGTTATGAGCATCAGTTAGAAGAAACACTGCCAACAGATCAACACGACATCTATATGCATGATATTTATACAGAAAGGGAAGTCATCCAATGCTTTTGGGGCAGTGAAGCCTTACTTGAAAGCTAAAGGATGGCTTTGTAAGTGGATTACACTTAAGTTAAAAACAGATTGGGAAAGGGCGTACATTATGGAATTATTGGATATTTGTAAACAAGCAAAAAAAATTGCACCAAAAATTGGAATTCTTGATACAAACACAAAAAATCAGACTCTTCTTACCGTGGCAGATTTTCTTGTGAAAGAACAAAATTTCATTTTGGATGCCAACAAAATAGATATTGAAAATGGAAAGAAAAATCACATGCCGGAGGGACTGTTAGACCGTCTGCTTTTGACAGAAACGCGCATTGCACAAATGGCAGAAGGTCTTCGGCAGGTAGCAGCGTTAGATGATCCGATTGGAGAAGTATTGGGAATGAAAAAAAGACCAAACGGACTTATGATCGGTCAGAAACGTGTACCGCTCGGCGTTGTCGGAATTATTTATGAGGCAAGACCTAATGTGACGGCAGATGCATTTGCCCTCTGCTTTAAGACTGGAAATGTTGTGATTTTAAAGGGTGGCAGTGATGCGATTCATTCCAATATTGCAATCGTGGCGGCAATCCGCAAAGCACTTGTAAATGAGAACCTTCCGGAGCAGGCAATTGCCTTGATCGAGGATACGTCGAGAGAGACAGCAGCAGCCTTTATGAAAATGAATGAATATGTGGATGTACTGATTCCAAGAGGCGGAGCAGGGCTGATCAAAGCTGTTGTAAATCAGGCAACAATCCCGGTCATTGAAACAGGAACCGGAAATTGTCATATTTTTGTGGATGAGACTGCGGATTTTGATATGGCAATGGATATTATATTAAATGCCAAGACACAGAGGATTGGTGTGTGCAATGCATGTGAATCGCTTGTCATCCATGAAAAAATTGCAGATACATTTCTGCCGGAATTAATAAAGCGTCTTGCAGAGAAGAACGTGGAAGTCCATGGAGACGAAAAAGTGATGCAGATTGCAGGTGAAGGCTGCATGAAAAGGGAATTGCTTGTTCCTGCAACTGAGGAAGACTGGGGGAGAGAGTATTTGGATTACAAACTTTCTGCGAAGACAGTTTCCTCCATTGATGAGGCCATTGCCCATATCAATCAATACAACACAGGCCATTCCGAGGCAATCATCACAAACAATTATTCCAATGCGGAGAAGTTCTTAAATGAGATTGATGCAGCATGTGTTTATGTGAATGCCTCGACACGTTTTACGGACGGATTTGAGTTCGGATTTGGTGCGGAGATTGGAATTTCCACACAGAAGCTCCATGCGAGAGGACCGATGGGACTGATCGCCCTGACCAGCACAAAATATATTATTTACGGGAATGGACAGATCCGGAAATAAATGATAAAATACTGACTTGCGGTATGTTCTATAAAAAAAATAGAACATATGTTTGTAGAAGCGATAAAAGTATGCTATAATTTAAGAAAAGATAGGATAATACAATGAAAGAAAAGAGAAACATTACCATTATTGATAAAAAGCAGATTCCTTCCGAGGAGCCGGCAAGACAGTATTATTTCATGGATATTGCAAAAAAATATGTGGCAGAGTTAGCAGAGCAGAAGGGAGCGCCGCTCACATTCTGCGTGACGACGTTCGGGTGCCAGATGAATGCCAGGGATTCCGAGAAATTAGTTGGTATCCTGGAACAGATCGGTTATGTGGAAGCACCGGATGAGAAAGCGGATTTTGTCATTTACAATACCTGTACCGTGCGCGAGAATGCCAATAATAAAGTCTATGGCAGACTTGGCTATTTACAAGGCTTTAAGAAAAAGAACCCATATATGATGATCGGGCTCTGCGGATGTATGATGCAGGAGCCGACCGTTGTTGAAAAGATACAGAACAGTTACCGGTTTGTGGATCTGATTTTTGGAACACATAATATTTATAAATTTGCAGAACTGATCGTGACAGCACTGGAGTCTGATTCCATGACCATTGATATCTGGAAAGATACTGACAAGATCGTGGAAGACCTTCCGGTAGAGCGGAAGTATTCTTTTAAATCCGGTGTGAATATCATGTTCGGCTGCAATAATTTCTGTAGTTACTGTATCGTTCCTTACGTGCGTGGACGTGAGCGGAGCCGTGAGCCGAAAGAGATCGTGCGTGAGATTGAACATTTAGTGCAGGACGGCGTTGTGGAAGTGATGCTGCTGGGACAGAATGTCAATTCTTATGGCAGGAATCTGGAACATCCGATGACGTTTGCACAGCTTTTGCAGGAGATTGAAAAGATCGAGGGACTGGAGCGTATCCGGTTTATGACTTCCCATCCGAAGGATTTATCGGATGAACTGATCGAAGTGATGAAGAATTCCAAAAAGATCTGCAATCACCTTCATTTGCCATTGCAGTCTGGAAGCAGCCGCATTTTAAAAATCATGAACCGTCATTATGACAAGGAACATTATCTGGAATTGGTGGATAAGATCAGGGCGGCAGTGCCGGATATTGCACTTACAACCGATATTATCGTAGGTTTCCCGGGAGAGACCGAGGAAGATTTTGAGGAGACGATGGATGTTGTGCGCAGAGTCCGCTATGACAGTGCGTTTACGTTTATATATTCCAAGAGAACCGGAACACCGGCAGCGACAATGGATGACCAGATTCCGGAAGAGGTGATCAAGGAACGATTTGACCGTCTGCTGCATGAGGTTCAGACAATTTCTGCTGAGAAGGCGGGAAAACTTACAGGTCAGACACTTCCGGTATTAGTTGAGGAAGTGAACGGACAGGATGCATCTCTTGTCACCGGAAAACTGACTAATAATTCAACGGTACATTTCCCGGGAACGGCGGACATGATCGGAACGATCCAGAATGTTGTGCTTGAGGAATGTAAAGGATTCTATTACATTGGCAGACTTGCTTAATGATTCGTGAAAGCAGGATAAAAAAGGATGTATGCATATATAAAAGGAACATTAGAAGAGACAGGTGAAGATTATATCGTGGTCGAGGCTGGCGGGATCGGGTATCAGATCTTTACGACAGGTCAGACCTTTCAGTATCTTCCGTCCATGGGGGAAGAGGTAAAAGTTTATACTTATCTGCATGTGCGGGAGGATGCGATGATCTTATTTGGATTTCTCACCAAAGATGATCTGTTTGTGTTCAGACTCCTGCTTGGAGTGAGCGGAATCGGACCGAAAGGCGCACTTGCGATACTCTCTGTCATGACGACAGATGACCTCCGGTTTGCTGTGCTTGGAGATGATGCAAAGGCAATCGCAAAAGCACCGGGTGTCGGATCAAAGACGGCACAGCGTCTGATTCTGGAATTAAAAGATAAATTGAGCCTTGAGGATGCGTTTGAGCAGAAGATGGAAAAGAATGACAACCCGGTTCAAAACAAAGCCAAAGGAGCCAAGAATGAGGCCATTGAGGCACTGGTTGCGTTGGGTTATTCCTCCTCAGAGGCATTAAAAGCATTAAACGGTATTGAGATTACAGATGATACCGATGTGGAAGACATCTTAAAGGCTGCATTGAAAAATATGGCTTTTATGTAAAAAAGGACAGGTAACATGGAAAAGAGAGTAATTTCCACTCAGGTTCAGGATGAGGATATTAAAATTGAAAAAAATCTAAGACCGCAGACGTTAGATGATTACATTGGACAGCAGAAAGCCAAGAAGAATTTAAAGGTTTACATTGAAGCGGCAAAACAGCGTGGAGAATCTTTGGATCATGTCCTGTTTTTTGGACCTCCGGGACTTGGCAAGACCACATTGGCGGGCATTATTGCAAATGAGATGGGAACCCACATGAAGATCACTTCTGGACCTGCAATTGGAAAGCCGGGTGAGATGGCGGCAATCTTAAGCAATCTGCAGGAGGGAGATATTCTGTTCGTGGATGAGATCCATCGCCTGAACCGTCAGGTGGAAGAGGTGCTCTATCCGGCTATGGAGGATTACGTGATCGATATTATGATCGGAAAAGGGGCTACCGCACGTTCCATCCGTCTTGACCTTCCGAAGTTTACACTGGTAGGGGCAACGACAAGGGCAGGACTTTTGTCTGCACCGCTCCGGGACAGGTTTGGTGTGATCCATCATCTTGAATTTTACACGGTGGATGAGCTGAAAACCATTATTATCCATTCAGCAGAGAAGTTAGGCGTTGAGATTGACGAGGATGGAGCCTACGAGCTTGCAAGAAGATCAAGAGGAACACCACGTCTCGCCAATCGTCTTTTAAAGCGTGTCAGAGATTTCGCAGAAGTGAAATATGATGGAAAGATCACAAAAGATGTTGCGTCTTTTGCGTTAGATCTTTTGGAAGTCGACAAGTTTGGTCTTGATCAGAATGACAGGAACATCCTGATGACAATTATTGAAAAGTTTCAGGGCGGACCGGTGGGACTGGACACACTGGCAGCTTCCATCGGGGAGGATTCCGGAACGATCGAAGATGTTTACGAGCCGTATCTTGTCCAGAACGGTTTTGTGATCCGGACACCAAAGGGCAGAATGGTAACAGATCTTGCCTATCAGCATTTTGGAATTGAAAAATAGTGCAAGTTGTTATTGCTTTTACAATATCTTGCTTATATAATATATAACATATACTATAGCTTGTACGTATATTGGAAAAGGCAAAAGCCTGCCGGGAGGAGATCGTTATGTCTGAGAAGTCCAGTGCTGAAGTGATCATTGGCGGTAAAGTTTATACTTTAAGCGGCTATGAAGGAGAAGAATATCTGCAGAAGGTAGCAGCTTATATCAACAATAAAATCAATGAGTTTGATTCCATGGAAGACTATCGGAGATTTCCGACGGATATGAAAGCAACTCTGTTACAGCTGAATATTGCGGATGATTATTTTAAGGCAAAAGCACAGGTGGAGAAGTTAGAACAGGATATTGAGATGAAGGATCGTGAGATTTACAATCTGAAGCATGATCTGATCTCAAACCAGATCAAAACCGAGAGCGATGAGAAGACTCTGACAGAATTGCAGGCTGAGAATAAAGAACTTCTGTTGAGCAAAGCCAAATTAGAGGCTGCGAACAAAGAACTTCTGTTAAACAAAACAAAACTGGAGGCTTCTTTAGAGGATGCCCTGCTTGGAAAAGTTCCTGGTGCAAAGAAGCACGGAGAAGAAAAGAACGCAAAAAAAGAAGAATAGATACGGGGACGATTTTATCGTCCCTTTTTCCTTATAGACAATGTTCAGGTTTGAAAATAAACAGGTGAAAAGATGAAAAAAAATCAATTAGAATTATTAGCACCGGCCGGTTCGTATGATATTTTCAGGGCGGTACTAAATGCAGGGGCAGACGCTGTGTACGTAGGTGGCGGACAGTTCGGCGCCAGAGCGTATGCCAATAATTTTTCCGAGGAAGAACTGCTGCGTGCAATTGACGAAGCACATATACATGGAAAACAACTCTATCTTACCATAAATACGCTGTTGAAAGAAGAAGAGTTAGAAGCGCAGTTATATGACTATCTGCGCCCATATTATGAGCAGGGATTAGATGCCGTGATCGTGCAGGATATGGGGGCTTTTCAGTTTATCCGTGAGTATTTTCCGAAAATGGATATTCACACAAGTACCCAGATGACTATCTGTAACCGTTATGGTGCGGAAATGATGAAAGAGCTTGGGGCGACAAGGGTCGTGACAGCGCGTGAGATGTCGTTTGCGGAGATTAAGGATATTGCAGATCATGTGGATATCGAGATCGAAAGTTTTGTGCATGGAGCATTGTGTTACTGTTATTCCGGACAGTGTCTGCTCAGCAGTATGCTTGGAGGCAGGAGCGGAAACCGCGGCAGATGTGCGCAGCCATGCAGGCTTCCCTATGAAGTTTACTACGATGCGAAGCGGAAAAAAATTGCCTGTGAGCCATTTGTGTTAAGCCCGAAAGATCTCTGCACGATCGAGGATATCCCAAAGCTTGCAGAGAGCGGTATTTTCTCGTTTAAAATCGAAGGCAGAATGAAACAGGCAGAATATGCTGCCGGTGTTGTGTCTGTCTATCGCAGATATATAGATCGATATTTCGAATATGGGGCGAAAGACTATCATGTATCCAAAGAGGATATGCAAAAGCTTTATGACTTTGGAAACCGGAGTGGTTTTACGAAGGGTTATTATGAGAAACATAATGGAAAAGATATGATCACGTTCCAGAAACCAAACCATGCAAAAGGAAATGAAGCGCTTCAGGAGAAAGTCAGGGAAGAGTTCTGCCGTGGTGAAATAAAAGAAAAAATCAATGGAAATTTAATATTATCCCAAGATTCGTCTGCTATACTGGACGTGACACTGGGCGATCTTCGTTATACAGCATGCGGTGATGTGGTACAGCCTGCATTAAAGCAGCCATTATCCATGGAAAAGGTACGTGAGAACATGGAGAAAACAGGAAACACACCGTTTGAGTTTGAGAAGCTTACCATTGCGATGAGAGATGCCATTTTCCTTCCGATGAAATCCTTAAACCAGCTCAGAAGAGATGCGTTAGAAGGACTGGAAAAGCTTTGTGTGGAACAGTTCCGCAGGGAGGTGGAACAGGTGGATCGTGCCGGAATAAAGGCACAGGAGAGCAAAACAGGTACACCAGAGAAATATTTGTCTGCCCTGACAGAGCAGAGATGTCAGTTACAGCCGCTTTTAGAGTCAGAACTGGTTTCTGATATTTATCTGGATCAGGGCTGCTACCGAAGAAAGGACTTGTGGGAAGAAGTAAAAGAGGATGCTGCAAAAATTCATGCGGCTGGGAAAAAGGCATATTATGTGTTTCCATCTGTTTTTCGGAAAAATGCCTCAGATTTTTATCTGGGATCCCTGAAAAAACTGAACGGCTGTTCTGTGGATGGAGTGGTGGTGAAGAGTCTGGATGCAGTCTGGTTTGTACACAGGTATCTGCCGCAGATGCCAATGATCCTGGATCAGGGGCTATATACTTACAATCACAGGGCACAGGAAATATTGCGTGAATTTTGTCCGATACGTATGACGGCGCCTTACGAATTAAACCGTGGTGAACTGAAAAAGAGGGATAATACAGACAGCGAGGTGGTACTTTATGGATATCTCCCGTTGATGACATCGGCGCAGTGTGTGCATGCCAATACCGGAAAATGTGATACGACATCTGTAGTAACATATTTAAAAGACCGCTATGGAAAATTTTTCCCGGTCAAAAATAACTGTATGGAATGTTATAATACCATTTATAATACGACGCCATTGATGTTGTTTGGCTATGGGAAGGAGCTGCAAAAAGCAGATTTTTCCAACTTCAGACTGAACTTTACGGTGGAGAGTGAGGAGGAAGTGCGGCAGATCCTTGCGATTTATGAGACTGTATTTTATGAGGGAGGAAAAAACCTCGCAGATGTGTACCAGGGGGAGTATACCAATGGTCATTATAAAAGAGGAGTAGAGTAAAACATGACGAATCTTATCATAGAAATATCAAAATATTTCATGATCTTTATGTTTGCTTTTTATACGTACGAGTGCTTTGCGGCATTTCGTCAGAAAATCAAACCGGAACAAAGAGAACATATTTTAAGCAGACAGTGCGCAGCAATCTTTCTGATCCACTTTGATGCCTTTGTGGTGATCTATCTGGTGACGGAGGACATCAGTATGCTGATTTTTTATGCGGCGCAGGCGGTACTTCTGGCGATGATACAGACCTGTTATCAATTGTTTTACAGCAGATCATCGAGACTTTTGACGAACAATCTGTGCATGCTTTTGACGATCGGGTTTATCATGCTGACAAGGCTTTCTTTTGACAGCGCCAGAAAACAATATTTTATAGCACTGGTGTCGATGATATTTTCGCTCATCATCCCGGTATTGATCAACCGGGTTGGATTTGTGCGGAAATTATACTGGTTATTTGCAATCGTTGGGATCCTGGCGCTTTTGGTTGTGACGATCGCCGGAAATACAAGTTATGGAGCTAAAATTTCGCTCTCCATTGCAGGAATTTCGATCCAGCCGAGTGAGTTCGTAAAAATTTTATTTGTATTTTTTGTGGCGGGCATGTTATATCAGGATACTTCTTTTCAACGTGTGTGTGTGACAACGGTGATCGCTGCGATCCATGTGCTGATTCTTGTGGCATCCCGCGACCTCGGTGCAGCACTGTTGTTTTTCGTGACTTATGTGGTCATGCTTTATGTTGCAACGAAAAAAGTGCTTTATTTTGCGGGCGGACTTGCCGCCGGAAGCGCAGCTTCTGTGGTGGCTTACCATCTTTTTTCCCATATCCGGGTGAGGGTGAGAGCATGGCAGAATCCGCTGGCATATATCGATAAGGAGGGATACCAGATCTCGCAGTCACTGTTTGCCATTGGAACAGGCGGATGGTTTGGAATGGGATTATATCAGGGTCTGCCGGATAAAATACCGGTCGTAAAACAGGATTTTATTTTTTCAGCAGTCTCAGAGGAACTTGGCGGTATTTTTGCACTGTGCCTGATCATGGTATGTTTTAGCTGCTTTCTGATGTTTTTAAATATTGCGATGCAGATGAAAGATCAGTTTTATAAACTTGTGGCACTCGGACTTGGAACGATTTATGCATTTCAGGTATTCTTGACGATCGGAGGCGTCACAAAGTTTATTCCGTCTACAGGAGTGACGCTTCCGCTTGTGAGTTACGGAGGAAGTTCCCTGTTAAGTTCTATGATCATTTTTGCAGTGATCCAGGGATTGTATATTTTGAGACAGGATGAAGGAGAGATAAATGCGTCTAAAAGCAGGAAAAACAGACAAAACAGAAAAAAGACAACCGGATTCGAAAACGCAGACATCGAAAAACTCTCGTAAAAACAACCGGGAATTTACGGTCATTACCTATGCAGTTCTTGTGCTTTTTGTCTGCATGATGGGATATTTTGCATATTTCCAGTTTGTAAAAAGTGAAGATTTTATCAATAGTCCTTATAATAAAAGACAGGATCTTTTTGCAAGGAAGGTGACGCGAGGCGAAATTATTTCTGCCGATGACCACATACTCGCAGAAACGATCACAGATACGGATGGGACAGAGACAAGATATTATCCGTATGCCAATATGTTTGCGCATGTCGTTGGTTTCTCTACCAACGGAAAGTCCGGACTGGAATCGATTGCCAATTTTAACCTGCTACGCTCCCACACGATGACTTTGGAGAAAGTGGTCAATGAACTTCAGGGAGAGAAGAACATTGGTGACAATGTGGTGACAACGTTAAATTATGATCTGCAGGATACGGCATACGAGGCATTAGGAAAATATGATGGAGCCATTGTCGTGATGGAGCCATCGACCGGGAAAATACTTGCCATGGTGTCAAAACCGGATTACGATCCAAATAATATCGCAGAAGACTGGGATGAACTGACAGCAGAAGACAGTGAGAGCTCTGTGCTGCTAAACCGTGCGACGCAGGGACTTTATCCGCCGGGGTCTGTGTTTAAAATTTTTACGACATTGGAATATGTACATGAAAACAGTGATTATGAAGATTACTCCTTTGACTGCAATGGTAAATTCACAGAGGGGGATTCTGTCATTCACTGTTACAAAAACAAGCGGCACGGACAGGAAGATCTGATCGGCTCATTTGCCGATTCCTGTAATTCTTCGTTTGCATCGTTAGGTCTTACTCTGGATCCGGATTCTTTTACAGAGCTGTGCGATAGCATGCTCTTTAATACGAGCCTTCCACTCAGGTTTGAATCCTCAAAGAGCAGTTTCTCGCTGGATGCGGATGCAGATGTGTCTACGGTGTTAGAGACGTCCATCGGGCAGGGAAAAACGCTGGTGACACCGATGCATATGGCGCTTGTTGTGTCAGCGATCGCCAATGACGGAGTACTCATGAACCCTTATCTGATCGATCACACGGAAAATTATAATGGTATCGTGGTTGATGCATATGAACCGACAGAATATGGAACACTTTTGTCAACGGAGGATGCATCTTTAATGCAGACCTTCATGAGAGAAGTTGTGGAGGATGGAACCGGAGAGCGTCTTCTGGGGCAGAGCTATGCTGCCTCAGGAAAAACAGGAACAGCAGAGTTTTCAACGTCCTCAAAGGCTTCCCATGCATGGTTTGTGGGTTATGCCCACCGTGAGGACAAGGAAGATATTGCGGTTGCGATTATAGTGGAAGATTCCGGATCAGGCAGTGAGTATGCGGTTCCAATCGCAAAAAAGATTTTTGATGCATATTATCAGTAAATGGGACAGGAAAGATATTTCAGTATTGGTTGCATGAAAAAACGAAAAGTATTATACTTATAACAAAAAACCACATCAGGAGGTATTGCAATGATCGAGGCAACAAGTTGTGGTGGTGTGGTAATATTCCGGGGTAAGATACTTCTCTTATATAAGAATTATAAGAATAAATATGAGGGCTGGGTTCTTCCGAAAGGAACTGTGGAAGAAGGGGAAGAATTCAGGGATACTGCGACTCGTGAAGTGTTAGAGGAGACAGGAGCGGCGGCAAGTATCATTAAGTATATTGGAAAGAGCCAGTATACGTTTACCGTGCCGGAGGATACTGTGGAAAAGGAAGTACACTGGTATCTGATGATGGCAGACAGTTATTACAGCAAACCACAGCGTGAGGAATATTTTGTTGATTCCGGATATTACAAATATCATGAGGCTTATCATCTGCTTAAATTTGCGAATGAGAAGCAGATTTTAGAGAAAGCTTATAATGAATATCTGGAGTTGAAGAAAAACAATTTGTGGGGCAGCCACAAGTACTTTTAATGTGAGGATTCGCATGAAATGGTATGACGATTTATATGTAGGCGAGAGCATCGTACATAAGACAAATAAGATCAAATGGAAAATTCGTCATAATGCAGGGCAGATTAATATTTACGTGATTACTCTGGCATCAGGTGAGAAGAATTTATTAGATATCATTCCTTCGCATGAACTGCTGCAAAAGGGCTACCCGAAGAAGCAGTTATATGTTATTGGATTGGCAAAAGGATATGATGAGGCAGTGGAAGTCGCTGCGTCTGTGATCGATGAAGTTTACCGCCAGACCGGGGCATTCGAGGTTGCTTCATATCTCAGGGAAAAAAGGAGGAGAAAAGCAGAATGACCGCCGTGTTACTCACAATCTTAAAAATCATTGGGATTGTGCTGCTGGTGATTCTTGGAATCATACTTTTTCTGCTGGCAGTCTTATTGTTTGTACCGGTACGTTATTCCGTGAAAGGAACAGTCGATAACAATATTACCGCAGAGGGCAAAATAAGCTGGTTATGTTCGATATTCCGATATGATTTTACGTTTCAGGAGCAGGAATTGAACGGCGAAGTCCGGATATTTGGCTTTCGTCCGAAGAAAAAAGAGAGAGTATCGGAAGAAGAGCTGGAGGAGGAAGCTGTTCCTGAAGTAAAAGACGGGGTGGAAGAGGTTGTTTCTGATCTTGTTTCCGCTGCCGGGGAAGAAGATAAATCGGAGAAAACTCCGATTAAGCCAGAGCAGGATCAAGAGGTAGATTCTCACAAGGGTAAGCAGAACAGAAAATCATCCGATAAAAATTCCCGACCATCCGGAAAAAATATTTTCATGCGGATGTGGGATAAAATAAAAAGCTTCATGAAAAAAATCAAGAATTTTTTCATTGGCATACAAAAGAGGCTGATCAGTTTCAAAGAGTTCGTGGTAAAAGTCAAAGAGATTGTGGCGGACACGAAAAATCAGTATGCTGTGAGGCGATTGTGGGAAGAATTATTATATCTGCTCAAACATTTTGGCTTTCGGAAAATCCATACAGAACTGACGTTTGCGCTGGCTGATCCGGCGCTTACCGGACAGGTGTTAGGTATTTTGTGCATGATGCCTTTTTTGTATCAGTATGACTTTCATATATTCCCTGATTTTGAGTCTGAATCATATTATATCAGGGGCAGTTATGATATGAAGGGCAGAATCCAATTGATCTTCCTGCTGATCACGTTTATTCGAATTGTGGCAGATAAGGATCTGAGGTGTTTTTTGAAAAAAATACTGGATAAGAGATAAACAGTTTCGGAAGAACGAAACGTTTATGCAGAGATCAGTAACGGTGAAGATACCGGACAGACAAAAACATAATATTTTATCATTACAAATAGAACAAAAATAGAAAGGTGGCAGTAACAATGGGAGACAATAGTTTTCATACAACAGTAGAATCTTTATTCAAGGGAATGGACAGTTTTATTACAACAAAAACGGTGGTTGGTGATGCAATCCATATCGGTGATACCATTATTTTACCATTGGTGGATGTTTCCTTTGGCGTGGCAGCCGGAGCGTTCAGCCAGGAGAAGAAAAACAATGGTGCCGGTGGTATGGGCGGAAAGATCACACCGAGCGCTGTGTTAGTGATCCAGAATGGAACAACCAAGCTTGTCAACATCAAAAATCAGGATGGACTTACGAAAGTGCTGGATATGGTGCCGGACTTTGTGAACAAATTCACATCAAAAGGTGAGAAAGAGAATGTTGTGGAAGAATCAGAAGATGATTCAGTTGCAAAGAAAACAGCAGCAAAAGAGATGGAGCAGATTTTAAGTGATTCTGTCAATAAAGAGGAATAATTTTAATGGATTTTCAAACATTAGGTGTTTTGTTATATCGTACACGAGAGAAAAAACACTTAAGTTTATTGGATGTGTGCTCGGGGATTTGTTCGCAGTCGACTTTGTCGCGCGTTGAACAGGGAAGCAGGGAATTAGATTCGCTTACAAGTGAAATGCTGCTTGGCAGAATCGGACGTGAAGTTACACGCTTTGAATTGATTTTAAATGCGGAAGATTATTATCTGAATCAATTGCGAATTGAAATTAATGAGAATATTGAAGAAAAAAATTATATAAAGGCAAAAGAAAAAATTAATTTATACAGACAACATATGCCAGCAGAGGGAAAAGTACATGAACAATTTTGCTGTTATATGGAGTGCCGGATATTAATTGCTCAAAATGAAATAACAGAGAAACTTTCAGCATTGCTATTGCGGGCGATACGTTATACGATACCAGACTATTTATTGGAAAATTGTGTCAGCAGAAGGTTGTATAGTCCTGTTGAAATAGAATTGATTCGTATGCATATAACATATAATGACCGAAAATGCGAATGTAATGAAGTGGAATTATTTTTAATTATGGATTTTGTGACAGAGTTTTATAGTTTAAAACAACAGGAAAAAATAGAAATTCCACTTCTGGTAGATTGTGTAAAATATGAGATTGCATTAGAAAAATATAATAGGGCATTAGCATCAATAGAAAGAGCATTGGACATTATTTCAGTGGGTCGGAGTATGCAATATGTTGGCGAATTGCATTTCTTAAAAGCACAGGTGTTGAGTTGTGTCCAGAATAGTATAGATAAGAATCGTGAATGGCAAGATGAATGTAAAAGAGAATGTTTTATGGCATATGTTGTTTTTGGCGTTATGGGGAAGAAAGAAGAAAAAGAAGAAATCTACAAATACTGTTTGGAGAAATTAAATTGGCAAATTACAGAGCAAATGATGTTATCAGATTGACAAGAAAAGCAGTGGGACTTTCGCAGGAAGCTATAAGTGAGGGCATCTGCTCAGTGGAAACTTTTTCTAGAATTGAAAGAGGAAAAACGAAGATAAAGGGTGACACTTATAAAAAAATTATGGAGCGTCTGGAACGAAACACAGACAAATTCTATGCAGTGTGTAGTGGGGAAGATGTTGATCTGCTGGATGATGTGGCTGCAATTGAAAATGCGATTGCAAAGTTTGATTATCAGCTTGCTGATTCGATTTTGGGGAATGTGAGGGAGAACATTGGAGATACACCGGAAAATAAACAGTATGTAGAGGGCATAAAAGCGATTATTGATCATGGGAATGGAAAAATAAGCGCTGAGACAGAAAAATTATATCTGGAGCATGCATTGATGCTGACAGTACCGGATTATAAAATTTTTTTACATAAAAGTTGTGCTGAAGTATATCCCTATACAGAGCATGAAATAATTATTCTTATGAATATTGCGGCATGTAATGCCAGAACAGGCAATCCGGAGGGCGAGATCCAAATTTATAATATGCTGTTGAAGTGTTTTCAGAATGGTTATATCAGTGGTGAAAAATGTATTCAATTAAAAATTACAATTTTACGTAATCTGGCATATGCATTAGGAAGAAAAGAAAAGTATCATGCTGCAATTAAAATGACTGAATGTGTAAAAAAATTGTCCTTAAAATATGATTATGGGTATAAATTATGTATCGCAATTAATGATATGAGCTGGATTTATAGAAATTTATATGAAAATGAATTACAAGAAGAATATTATAATATTGGAAAACAGCAGTATCGCCAGGCGTATTATCTTGCGTTGGCACGCAAGGATAACATCTTGGCAGAAAAACTGAAAAATGGATATCAGAGGTTTTATCAGTCTGATATTGAGATTGTTTAGGCTATTTCATTTATATCAACATCATTTTCGATACGAGTTGGACAGGGAATATCTTCATATTTTTTTGAAGAAAATGATAACAAGATATTAAGTGAAAATAGTGTAAGACAAAGTGTAAATATTAATTTTTGAAATTTTTTCATTTAACATGTTCTCCTTTGTGTATTAAATTTTTTACTAATATTAACGCTGATAATTAAAAAAAACTACGTCAGAATTGGAAAATATATTTTTTCCAATTCTGACGTGTTTTTTTGATATATACCATGTTAAGCTTAACAAATAAAAAAGGAGGTAGCAGAATGAAGATTTTAAATGAGGTCATCAAAGAAAAACCTGATTCAAAACATATAGATTTGTGTTGCAATGGTGTACAGTTTTAATAAAAAAGAAGGGATTCTAATATATTGGAATCCCTTAAAAATTTTGGGAGCAATAAAAAAAATGAAAGAATCTCTTTTTAATTATAGATTTGAATATGAAAATCAAAAATACATTTTTAATACTAATAACAACGGTTTAATACAAATAAACAATGACATATTTACGGAAGAAGAAAGAGAATATTTAAGAGTAAACCGATTTTGGGTTGATGATAATGAAGATGAGATTGCATTGCTTGAAAGAGAAATAAATCATAATATTCAAAAGAGACAGAAAGAGTTAGAACTTACAATTGCACTAACTAATTATTGTAATTTCTCATGTGTATATTGTTATCAGAATAAAAATGAAAAATTGATGACTACAGAAGTTGCAAACATGATTATAGAAAAGATTGACAGAATTTTAAATGATAACATATTTGAGGGGATTAATATTCATTATTTTGGTGGAGAACCGTTGTTAAATATACCTGTTTTAATTTATTTGGATGAAAATATTAAAAAGATTACAGATAAAATTGGAATTGTGTATAAGGCATTTTTAACTACTAATGGTTCAATGTTAAGTAAAGAATTATTACAAAAAGTAAAGTTTTCGTCAATACAGCTTACGTTTGACGGACTTGAAAAAACACATGATAGACTTAGAGTGTCCGACCATTTCCATTTTAAAGAGGAGATTGAACTTATTGAGAATATAATGAATTTCTCACAAGCAAAAGTTTTGCTTCGGACTAATATTTGCAAAGAAAATAAAGATGAAATCATAGCATTACATAAATATATATTTGAGAAGTTTGGTAATGAAAGAATTGAAATTAATCCAAATCGTACAATTAAATATCATCAAGATGATTCATTTGAAATGCTTTCTGTACAAGAGTATGCAGAAGTGGCATATCAAATAAAATTATTATGGTCTGAACAAAAAGGAAAATTCGAACTGCCAGTTCCTAGAAGTACACCATGCAAATTTCCATATGGAAATGCATATGCAATTAGTCCAGAAGGTTACTGTACTTTTTGCAGTGGCTCTATGGATCAAGAGAAAAAATATTTTTTTGATGTCGATATTGAAAATAAAAAAATGTTTTCTGTTCGCAAAGAATGCAAAAAATGCAATATATTACCATTATGTTTGGGTGGGTGCATAATACAATACAATTTGAGAGCTGGGGCATGTACATATGAAAAATATGAATTAAAGAATATTTTGATTTCTTATATTAAACATATTTCTTAAATAAATCCAGAAAGCTTAAGGAGCCTGTGAAAAATGAAAACAAAAGAATTAGAAAAATATCCGCTGCAAATTCTGATGATGACACTGACATCTTTTTTGACATTGTTAATTCCAAAATTGCTGAGTTACCTTATAGATGATATTCTAATGGCGAATAATAAAGAAAAGATACTGCCATGGTTTATGATTACGTTCGGAGTTACAAGTCTGCTGATGATAATGAAGTTTTACTTTATTACATACAACCCGATTAAGATTGGAATAAAAAATACATTTAGATTGCAGATAAAGGCGGCAAAAGACATATTAAATATGAATCAGTCTGTATATGCAGATGAGGACAAAGGATATTATTATAATGTGTGTTCAAACAGTTGTGCTGCTTATGGAGATTTATATGAAGAAATACATCTGAATTTAATTAGTTGTTTTATTTACGTGTGTGGAATCCTTGCAGTAGTTTTTATGACCAATATTTATCTGGGCATTTTTTTTATCGTATATGGAATCGTTTTAATAATTGTTTCCCTTAATATTTCGAAACCGCTATTTGATATGCAAAAAAATGTTATGGTAAAGCAGGATAGATATTTAAATGGTATTCGAAATATTATCGAAAATAAAATTGGAATCAATGCGTTACATAGAGAAAAATTCTTTGCAGATGAATATAAACAAAATATTGTTCCGTATGAAAAACATGTTTTAAGGTATCGTTTTTTAGAATGTTTATGCCGACAGGCTCCCAATATATTGGATCAGGTGTGTTTAGTGGTGTTTTTGTTTATAGGAGGAAATTTAGTTTTGAATCAAAAGATTTCGATTGGAGAATTTCTGATGATGTATCAATATATGGCGTATTTCTCTGATCCAATTACTACAGCATGTGCTATTTTGATGAGATACAGGGCAAATATGGTACATGTGGCACGTATTGATAAATTATCAGATGATGCAAAGATTCCGAAAGAAACAAAAAAATATATGACAAATACAGAAAATCTTTTTTTCACAGAAAAGTATGATTTCTATAAAGGAAAGGAAAAAACAGATTTTCTGTTTCATATTGATAAACTCAAAATAAAAAAGGGTGGTTGTGTCGTTGGTCCACTTCCCGCGCATTGAACTGAAAGATGATGAACGCAGCGGTTCTTCAGCTTC